>JGI24891J29808_1000077_pt1 | contig 125581 bp, 114 predicted proteins | sample FreactcultuFSWF8_FD_29808 | JGI IMG/M metagenome (IMG submission 29808) | reverse complement strand
ACCTCCTCGGATCTAGACTGACACGGCGTTGAGTAACAACGAATGACTGCGCACGTGTTAAGACCACGGGTGTGTTAAACCACTACACCACCACGGCTGAAGACTTGTAAGGGACCTGATTTATCTAGAATATAAAGGCCTGCTGGACTAGTGAAGACGCGTGACGGTGATGGACGTAAGATTGAGGGAGTTTACGCGGTAGCGAGCTTCGTGCTTGAGAAGCGGCCATATGACTCAAGGAAGGAATACACCTCTCGTGTTATACTGCACGACAAGAGGAATTTGATTGTGTGAAGGACACCTAAGTATTGATTAAAATGTACATATCTTTCTTTTTCATCTACTCGACAAATCATTCCGCCTTATTTACAGCTTGATGGTAATGTTGCGCTGGTCCAAAAAGAGACCGACACCGGTCAAGATAGACATATAGCTGATCAAAACTGCCATGGCCTGGTAATCGTTCATATCCAGAGTAGGCAGAGTCATATTGACAAGACCAGTCAGAACGTTGGCAAGGCAAAAGATAGCTAGTCCATTGCGGTTGAAGGCGTTGAGAACCTTGCTGGTAGCCTTCGAGACACGCTCCTTCTCGACCTTCCTGTCACGAGAAGTGTATAGGAAAGGAAAGAGAATGCCCTCGATGACGCGGAAGAGCAGAAGCTGACCACAGTTGAAAGCTGCGACCCAAGCGAGGTAGGGCATGTTCGCAAGACGACGAGAAACGGTCAAGCGAGGTCCGTAGTGCCAAGTCAGGAAGACGTATATGACAATCCAGAGGCCAGTCCATTTGGCGAGCTTGAACATCGAGTTATGCTCACGCGTCTTGCGGATCTCCTTCAAGCTGTCTTCTCCACCGAGCATCTCAGCAACCCACTCGTCGTTGTGTGTCATGGGTGAAACAGCGTTGACATCACGGCGAAGTGCCTCCATACCAATGCCCTGTCCGACAATAAAGATAGCCAAGTAGCCGAGGAATGAGAAAATACCTTCTCTGTTTGCGGAGATGAAGTCGTCTCTGGGAGCCATGAACATGTAGAATCCAATATCCGAGTATGTGAACAACATCTCATAAGGAATGAGGAGCGCAAAGCCCAGAGCGCTGTAAGAGGGAATGTACTTGATGAGAGGCTGGAGGATAGTGACAAAGAGAGGCAAAAGTCCGAGAGTGAAGAAGAAGTTCCAGTGAACGCCGTACTCGGTGACGTGCTCTTGATACTCAAGTCCCTTGACAGTCCAGAGGCGAAGGAATCCAAGAGCAAGCATAGGCAGAGAGTGCATGACTGCAGAGTTCATGCGGTTCGCGAAGCTGACCTTGGGTGCATCTTCGTCTTCTTCCTTGAGCGCCTGACGCGCGTAGACCATGCCGGCACCAAAAACGAAAGAACCGACACCAAGATCCATCAAAGAAACACCCCAGTTCTCAACCTTGGCGAATCTGCGAGGGAAGACGGGGAAGTCAACAGCCAAAATAGAAATACAGGTGATGATCATCATAGCACCCCTGTAGGTGGTGACGAAAGGCTTGATGGGGACCAAATCGACAGGCTCAACAGGTCCAGTGGCTTCCTCCTTGACCGGAGGCTTTGCAGGCTTGGTAAACCTGTGGTCGATGTTGTCGCCATTGACCACAGTACCGATTGCAGGAACTAGGAGAAGTCCGATCAAGACAGTAGGGTTATCAGCATATGCCGTGACGGCGAATAGAATTGCTCCGACTTGAAGCAAGAAATCAGTCAGGTATGATGCTGGCGTGTAGGGGTCGAAGAATCTCTGGCGAGTTTGGAGAACAGCCCAGAGCAACGCCGCAGCCTGTTATCACCAGTTAGATATCACCATCAACGTTTTGCCTATTACATGCGGCTGAAGATGAAGGATTGCAACTTACCGGAGCCACCATTGTCACCTGAGTGATATCCCATACGTTACTTCCAGTATGACCCGTAACGAAGTCAATCTTGCGTTCGATATAGCTATCTCCCTCCATGATGCCGGTGTTTGTGGGAAAAGAAGAAGGGTGATCTTTTTTTCTGGAAATGAGGACAACACAGTGTTCTCAAGGGGCCGCCAGCGTCCGAGCCTTCTCGAAGCTGTCAAACAAAACATTGTGAAAATGAAGCTTGGTCATAGCTCCGGGCCGGTACCAAACTACCCCCGTACTTCTCCAACCTTCGCTCTTGCTGACCAATTCACGAATATCACTGAAGTGCACCAAAGTGTTGCGCTTGTTGAGAAGCCAGGCGTGCGTGTTCTACTTGTGCGAAGATACTGTCTATAGTTTAGGTGATACTCACTTCGTCTTGCAAATTCCAACCTGAGGCATTGCACATTCTGTGGGTCTCCCTACCGTTTCCGTCTTCCGGTCGGCGCGTCCTTGTGCCGATGCCGTTCCTTCCTTCTCCTGAGAGCAGCACCGGTTGGACACCTCCGCTACTCATTTCCCTTCTCCGTCGTTCTCTACAAGGGCCAAACCACGACTCATGGCTGCCTTTCGTATGAGTGAGAGGCGCAATCTAGTTCTGCAGAGAATCATCGGTGACATCGGTTCTATGAGGGCGTTTTCAACTCGGGTCTCGAAGGGCAATACTCGAAATTGTCATAGATGATCGCAGAACGACACAAAACAGATGCATGAGCGCGAACCCCATCAGAGCTCGCCGAACCACAATTTTCATTGCAAAACTAGTGCGAGCTTCTCGAGTTGTTCTCTTACGGGCTCGTAGAGCTGACTTCGGAAAGCACTTGTGATAAGTGGGCCATGTGCAAAGACCCATGTATAAGCACTCAAGGCGGAGAAGTCGACAATAAATGCTATCTGCTTCTCATCGTTGTACGGCAGTGAGCGACTTTGACTTTCGGCAGAGCCTTTCTCGACGACTATATAAAGATATTCAAACCTTGTGAGTTATCTTGTACTCTCATGTACTCACAGACCGTTTAGGATGTAGTCTCTTGGGTGCACAAGAGCAAGCGAACGTTGCAGCCTATCAACGGTCATCTCTCGAGCCAATCTCCAGTCTTCCTGTTTTGATACAAAACAGCAGCGACACGGAAGGAACGACGGCGTTCGACGTTGGGCTGGTCACCGTGGCTGCCTCTTGTCGGTGGCACAGGGATAATATACAGATAGAAAGAACGACTTACCTCCTGCAGGCTTCGCACTTCCCTTCTCAAGTCTCTCCTTGTCACCGACCCTGTCCCTTGTGGTCTAACGAACTCCATGTCACTCTTTTAATATCCGGACTTTGATACACGACCGACCACGACTACCAATAACTAATTTTGTAAATACCAATCTGTGTTCTGCTGGATTGGATCTGCAACAGCGAAAGACCCTCTGCTTGGAAGACAATCGAAACGAAGCCGGGTCCTCAACGAGACAGTACTTGGTCGACCTCCAGCATGGCACCTCTCGCCGAGCGCAGTACCAATAGGCAGAGTCGCATCCCAATAGTCGGCTCTGAACCCATGAATTGCAGCAGTAACAACAACGCCGAGAACGTACCGCCCGCATCAAATCTTTCTCGTCTGCTAGCACCCACCAAATCATCAGTCGCTCGGTCAAGGTCACCATCACCTTCCCCAATCCCACTGCCGGTCAATCCACGGACGGGTTCAACAACGCCTGGTCGTGGACGCCTCCATACCTTCACATCAAACGACAGCCTGAACTCATCCTTCTCGCGCCGTCAGTCTCTGCGTCGACCATCACCAACGCCTGTGCTAGACGCTTTGAGTTCTCGACAGCCCAAATCGCCCACTACGAATACACGGAGATCGTTTCGTCAAAGCAGACCAAGCTCGCCCATCCAGGAGAACGTGGAAGCGCAGAGCGAATCCGCTGAGCTCAGGGCCGCTCATTGCAACAAGTCTCTGTCTATTGAGAAACCACTGCCGTCTCGTCCGGTTGCTACCTTCGCCAACTCGATGAGCCCCACAAGACATTCGCGCGGTATCATCGACGCGGCTGAACGGCCCCTGATCAAGGCCCCTGGAACACCACAGGAAGAAGAATGGCCTGCTTCTTCCCCAGAACGTCCCATGTCGCGTCGTGGAAGCGCAGCACTTAGCAGGACGCCCAACAGAAGACTCACATCGTCCAGCAAGCTTCCACGCTCATCCGTACATAGCAGCCCTGCCATTGTGTCGCCGATCCTCGGCCAGCTGTCCACTAATCTCAACTCATCGCACGTTGCCTCAGCCGTTTCCCCGCCCACACTTTCGTTTACAACAGAGAGCGAACGACCTGTTCTATCAGTCACTGACGCAGATTTGAACGAGTGCCGTCCACCGAGATCTTCATCTCTGCGTACGCCCGAACCTAAGCTTGGCGACGTGGGTCTAGGTATATCCGCGGCGGACTCCTCGTCCGGTGAGAGTCAGGAACACAAATATCTCCCTGCTGCTCACAGTTTCTCTCGGCCTAGAGCGCAACAAGCAGAGAGATCGCCAGCAAGCGTCATCTGCACGCCTGTTCCGCAGTCTCCCACCTACTCTGCATCTAAGTCGCCCACGCGGACACCTGCCACAACACGCAGTCCGCTCGTTTCAGCTACCAAGTCTCCAGTCACCAATGACATGTTGACGTTTGCAGGCAGACGTTTGGGCAACTCGACAGACTTTGCTGCGCTAGATCAAGGTGCTCGCTCATCCAGACGTAGAGCCGACACTATCAAGCATTCTTCGCCAATCAAACAACATCTGGCTCTACGCGATCTACCACCAAGAGTTCCATCGCCCACGGAGCAGATCAAGCTAAGCCCAATCAAATTGGTCTTTGGCGAGAAAGCTTCTTCTGATGATGTGTTCGAGTACTCGAGAGTGAAGAAGATCTCTGGAAGCCTACTGTCCAGCTCTTTTGTTGGTTCGACTCTGAGTATTTCTGAGGATGCCGATCATCTACTCCTCGGGACAGACGGAGCACGCGCTCCTGCTTTCGTCTCTCAGGCAAATCTCACCACTCCAGTGGATGCCGAGTTCGATTTGCCCTCTCCGAGTGAAAATGGTTTTCATGTTTCTTGGCCTGCAGATTTTGGTTTCAATCTTGTCGATTCAGGACAGAATTCGCCAACGGTGCAGAGCTCGCCTTCCGTACGACCTCAAGCATTCTCGAGGATCTCAGAAGAGAGCGAGGAGTCGACCACCGAGACTACCACAGATGTCCAAAACGAAGGTGGCAAAAGACAGGCTGAGCCTGTGCATACTACTATCGATAGCGCAAGAGTGCTTGAAAATAGAGAGAAGGACATCAACACGACACTATCCCTTCTTGAAGGAACTCCTGCCAAGCAACACCAATTCTCGAATGCTCCTCCAAAGTCAATCAAGACACGCCTTAGTATGTCCAAACTGCCCAAGGAGGTTCCCAAACATACTCTCAAAGCCAACGATCAAGGCAATGTACGTCCACAGGATGAACGTCTGCCGTCATACATGCTTCCCACAGAGGCACGCAAAAACTCTGCTGCCACACCATCCGAGGCTCGCCGCAATAACGCGACTGGATTGGTCCCAAATGCGAGCACTCGTCGTGCCTCCCAATCTGCAAGGTTGACTCCGACTCCAAGCTCTGACAAAGGTCGTATTTCTCCCTCTGGTCGACAGACTCCGGTGTCTGCATCTCGTGGAGCCCCTCAGAGTGGTCGATCAACGCCCACATCAGGTATCCCGCGTTCATCACAGCCCGGCACAGGAGCTCCATCGAACACACGCAGTGTGACACCTACGGCCCGCCCTGGCTTGAGTGGTCAGCACTCACGTCAGGCTACACCCAGTTCGAAGGACCATGACAACACAACCGCCAATGTAAACAAGAGAACGTCGATAGGAAACATCAAGGCCGCTCGGCAGACTTCTCAGCCCACTGAAGCAGCTCGCGATGGTTCTTCTACACCATTGACTCGTCCAAGAAGTGAGTCCAAGGGCAAATCAGTGTTGAACAACCTCAAAGGATTGTTCTCTGGAAAGCGCGATGTACCTCCGACTCCAGGATCCAGTGGTAGGAGATTCTCTATCGGAAGCCGAAAGTCGGTTTCGATGGAGCCTGCGGATATCCCTGATGTGCCTGCTGTGCCTTCCGTGCCTTCTCTTCCAGAATCCAGGAGAAAATCCACAACAAAAAGCATTTTGGTTAAGAAGACTGCGACTGAAGAAGTCCATTCTTCGAACGGTGAGACATCAAAGGAGCACTCTATCCTGCCGAGACCTAGAAGAAAATCGACGGTCAAAGATGCTGCTCCGAAGAAGGATTCTGTCACTTCTGAAGAAGAGAAGCCGTCGCTCCGCCGCAAGGCCTCTAAGAGTAAGGTCTCCGCTACGGACGCTCGTCAAGAAGCCGACGCCGAGAAGGAGAAACGTGACACTGTAGCACTCATGGAAATGGGACTCACTCTTCGTCAAGAGGCATTTAAGGAAGACGATCTTGTTCGAAAGGAGCGCATGACATCTTTTGCTCAAGTCATGCTTGACACTGTCACCAGTGCTGTGGAAGCCGAGAGGAACATGTACGCTGCTATGCAAGCTGCCGAACAAGCGAAGATGTCGTACATGATGACCCAGCAAAGTGTTCAGGAGATGAACAAACTCGTCTCGACCTCCCGTCGGCTGCCTCTGTTTAAGAAGAAGAAGCGACCAACCAATGATGCTTGATCAGTTGGCAGATTATATGCCGCTCTGCTTACAAACACTGAAAGACCTGGTTTCCACATATCTCATCATGTCTATATGACAATATTTGTTCGCAGTCCGAAGATTCTGTTTCCATTCGGCGTTTGACCGGCAAGACTCGGCGAAGTCAAAAGTCTACGGAAAGACCCTGCTGTTTTGTTATGAGTTTATGAGATACCACACTGCTTGTTATGTCTGTCTGATTAGTCACGTAGCATTATCGACCAGCAGATTCTACTTCATCTTCAATCCAGATGTCACCCCAGTAACTCCACGATGCTGTTTTGTTTGACAAGTGACAAGTCCCGCAATGTAGAAGCCCCACTTTCCCACGAGCTGCCCCGCACGGGGTTAGGGGATTATTCTTGATGATGTCACAGCTCTGAGGCTCGAGCTGTCATCCAAGGTTTTTCGGAGAGCCTCTGTCCACAGTTCCATCGTGAAGTTAGAAAGCCATCCAGCTTTGGGAAGGTCAATCGTTCGGCAGTTGTGGATATAGATTAAGAGCGCTTCAAAGCAATGTAATTGGGCGTAGCGATCTGTCGACACGAGATGCGAAACATGGATACCAGCCGCACCAGTACGGATGATTAAAGAATGGTGACGTCGAGGCGATGCAACCGACCTGACGTAGGCAGGAGCGAAGAGCTCAAATATGCATGACTGCCGCAGTTGAAGTCCGGGTCCATCTCACTTTGTTTTCTTGTTCCATTACTACAACACAAAGAACACCTACAAAATGGCCGCAGTAACACAAGCAGCAGCATTGGCCGAGAGGGCTATTGGTCACGGCGACAACGCTATCACTGCCCAAGACGTCACCAACCCTGGAAACGACAGAGAAAAGTACGGCGACCCGAATGAGACCATGAAGGCTTTGACCTGGGAGGGCAAGAACACAGTCAAGGTCATCGAGTGCCCCAAGCCCAAGCTCATCGAGCCTCGCGATGTCATCCTCAAGATCACTGGCAGCACTGTCTGCGGTTCGGACCTCCACCTGCTACACGGCTCAGTTGTCGAGCTTGAGAAGGGTGACATCCTCGGTCACGAGTTCTGCGGTATCATCGACCAGGTCGGTTCGGAAGTCAAGAACCACAAGGTCGGTGACCGCGTGGTTGCCTCTTTCCAGATTGCCTGCGGAGACGTAAGTCAAAGTTGTTTCCTCCTATGGAACCACACCATACTGACATTGTTGCACAGTGCATGTACTGCAAGAAGAAGCTGTCGTCCCAGTGCGAGAAGACAAACTCCAACACCATCGAGAATGCCATGTACGGTGGTCGCACTGCCGGTATGTTCGGCTACTCTCACTTCACTGGTGGTTTCGCTGGTGGCCAGGCCGAGTACACCCGTGTGCCTTGCGGCGATGTCAATCTGCTTCACCTTCCCGACGATGTCCCTGATGAGAAGGGTCTCTACTTGTCCGATGTTGTCAGCACCAGCTGGAACTGTGTCGTTGACACTGGTGTCAAGGAGGGTGACGTCGTTGCCATCTGGGGAGCCGGTCCCATCGGTCAGATGTGTATTGACTTCTCCTTCATGAACGGTGCAAAGCGCGTCATTGTCATCGACCAGAACTGGCGTCTCGACTACTGCAAGTCCAAGTACCCCAACATCGAGACCATCGACTTCTCCAACCTCCCCAAGGGTGAGACTGTTGTCAGCACTCTCAAGAAGATGGAGCATGGTGGTCCCGATGTCGCTTTGGAATGTGTTGCTGGAGAATACCCCAAGAGCTGGGCTCACACCATCGAACTCATGGCCGGTCTCGAAACCGACACTCCCGAGATTATCAACGAGATGATTGAGAGTGTCAAGAACTACGGCCGTTGCGGTATCACTGGAGTCTACGTCGGCTACGTAAGTCACCCTCATCCTTGTCATATATTAACGTGAGACTAACTCTACCACAGACCAACCACTTCAACATTGGCTCGTTGATGGAGCGCGGTATCCGCTTGATCGGCAACGGACAGGCACCTGTCCACCTCTACTGGGAGAAGCTTCTTAAGATGATCCAAGAAGGCAAGATCGACCCTCTGAAGATGGTTACTCACCGTGTTCGCATGGAGGACCTCGACAAGGTCTACTACAAGTTCGATAAGAAGGAGGATGGCATGCAGAAGGTCTACGTTGAGACCAAGTTCTCGCAACCCGCTTGCGCTGGCAGCCCTGCTTTGACGACATACTAAAACCCCCGAGGCGGTGTGGAATTATGCTCACCACCTTGATGAAGTTGACGACGACCATGGATATATCTTTTTGTTGGCACGTTTTGGAAATGAAATGAATTGGGCTCGAAAGTGTTGCGGCCTGACAGGGTCTGCACACGAGCTGGGGGTGGGATTGTGACGCCTTAGGCGTTCTGTTTCATCTTCTTGAATCAAACTATACCATAATGTTCAAAACCCTAAACATAACTTGGAGACATTCAGATGTGTTGCCAGAAGATTTTGAATCAGCTTCGTGATGCTTTTGTCGATATTGACGTCTTGCAGGGTCTTGTGCGATAAAGTTGACACCGTTCCGGGGAGCCTCAACACGGAACTTCGTACTCTCAAAAGGCCCGACCTCACCGCCGTTCTCGAAGTTTTTATTTGGTCGCCTTGTGGATTCTTCACACTGTCAGGATGGTGAAACGAACGGTGAACGACGACGATCATCATTCGCGACTCACGCCCAGCGCGCCGAGTCGCGGGTGAGAAGAAAACAATGCTTGGACCGAGCTTGGAATCAGGGCTCCCCAACGCAGCAGCAGCAGCAGCAGCGACGACGTCGCGCGAAGACACAGTGTATATAAGAGCATAGGCCTCGAGTTTCTGAAAACAACAGTCTTTCCAGTACTTCAATCACGACTTTACGACCTTCTTTCAGAAACCTATACCACATCATGGCCGTCCGTATTCCAGCCAGCCTGCACCGTAGCGGTCTTCGCCCTTATCTCGCAGAATTCATTGGCACTCTTCTGCTCATTCTTATCGGTGACGGTGTTGTTGCCCAAGCTGTTCTTACAGACTTTTACTACGCCAACTTCCTTTCCGTCAACTTGGCCTGGGCCTCTGCTGTCGCTCTCTCCTGCTATGTCGGCGCCGCCGTGAACCCTGCCATCACTCTCGCCTCTGCCATTATCCGCCCTACCAAGCAACAATGGGCTCAACTTCCTGGAAAGGTGGCCGCTCAGTTCCTCGGTGCCTTCGTTGGTGCTGCTTTGGTCTACTTGCAGTACAGATCTGCCATCAAGGCTTGGGACCCTGAATTCACTGTTCCTGGTGGTTCTATCTTGTCTCCTCAAGGTCACCACTCTGCTGGTATCTTCGCTACCTACCCTGCTGCCCACTTCGGTTCCAACTGGGAGGCTGCCGTCACTGAGTTCCTCGGTGCTTCTCTTCTCGCCTTTGGTGCTTCTGCTGTTGCCGATCCCAAGAACGAGGGTCTCAAGGCTCCTCAATTCATGATGTTTGCATTGATGGTCGCTATTGGTGCTTCTATGGGATGGCAGACTGGTTACGTGAGTATCCTACAGATCAGACGTTAATATATCGTTTACTAACATAACTCATAGGCCGTCAACCCTGCTCGTGACTTTGGTCCTCGTCTTTTCTCTGCCATTGTCTACGGCCGCGAGGTCTTCTCTGCCAAGGGCTTCTACTTTGTCGTCCCTCTCTTCGTCCCTATCTTTGGCGCTATCGCCGGAGCTGGTATCTACGATGCTTTCATGTTCGAGGGCGAAGGTTCTGCAGTCGCTGATGCCTTGGACGCCGCCGAGGGTCACGATGGCCGTATCAGCCTGGACTAAGCATTCGCTTTCATTCGCTTGGAAGATGTCGGAACGCTGTCAGCAAGGAGACGTGCTGGAAGCTGAATTGGAGCTATGGCTCTGATGTATTGTAGTGGAAATGTCTGATGGCATATTCGATGATGGATTTCACGATATTTTGACACGTGGAGATGATGACGGTGGGATTGGGTGGACTCATTGTATATATTTTTGTTGGAGTTCACCTACGCGTATATGAGATGCTTTACAACTTTCTGCTTTAACACCATCTTTCCCCATTTTGATCACGGAGGTGCGGTTTGAGCTGGCAGCTCTTGGTAATTTTGCTGTTTGGAAGATGCATGAGAACGGAAGGCAACACTCCTGCGACTTTCAACCGCCGCCGAGGTTTAACCTTGGCACTCGAGAATATCCTCAAAACAGGCAAGAGCATGCGGGCAACGTTCTTCCACCAACTGCCTTACTTCCTTCCTTGGCATTATGTCAAGGAGGAGCTCCACAATTGAAGAAGGGGCACCGAGGCCTCAAGATATTCGCTCTTGCCTTGAAGTCTTGCTATGACTGCTTGTTGCACGAGGCTTTTGTGAACAATGGAATTGCCTGGAACAAGACGATGGACTTGACTCGAAATGATCCCCAGTCTGACAGGCTGTGTCGCGCATTGACTTTGTCTCCATGACATCGATCCTATCCCGAGTATCTGGAACACTAACTCCAACATCCAGCTCCTTCGTGGCTTGGTATAGCCGGCCAGTTGCAGATGCAATAGGGAGAACTCGTATTTGGCCGCATGATCATCTCTGACATACGCACGAAACTACCGTGTAATGGTTAAGAGAAGTAGATCTAGTCGGTTTCCGGTAATATCTATGCTGGAGTAAGATCGGTCTTGCATTCCTACTGGCTTGGTTGCATGTAACAAGAGGCTTGGGAGCATCAGCGCCAACCATGGACGTTTTTCCGCCTTATTCGCGGTGCGGAGATCTTGTGTTACCATAGTACGCCTCGAGGTTGGTTTCGGTCTCGATTTCGATTTTGCACTCTTTCTTTGATGTAGGGGTGCTGTGTCTTGTCTTCCTTTATACCACACTTTCTCTCAAAAATGCCAGAAGCAGCATACCATCTCATCTCTTCCCATGAGAAACGTCACGCGACCAGACGATCTAGGATCCTCACCACGTTTACATCGTCAGCTACTCTTCTTACTGCAGTTTCTTTCGCCTTCGTATATCTGACTGCCATCTTTTACACCCGCTCTATTGCCTACCGAGACCCGACATCAGCATTCTTCGACCCTCATCGTGGATATATACCCTCGTACTCTGCAGTGCGACAAGATCAGGCCGAAGCCTTCATCATCGCTTCTAAGACGGACTTGACAAGAACAAGACCGAAGGAACAGTCGCATCAGAAAAAGCTATGTGTGGGTATACCCTCGGTCGCAAGGAATGGAACAACATACCTACGATCAGCAGTCGGGTCGCTACTAGATGGTCTTTCAGAGCAAGAGCGTAGTGACATACATCTCCTGGTCTTCATCGCCCAAACCGACCCTTCCGTACACTTCGCTTACAAGGAAAACTGGCTTCACAATCTTACGGATGAAGTACTGTTATACGATTTACCGAGGAAAGAAATGGAGCATGTCATTGAACTGGAACAGACTGGTAACTCAAGAGAAAAAGGACTTTTCGATTATACCTATCTGCTCAAAACTTGCTACGCGCAAGGCGCCGACCACATCGCAATGTTCGAAGACGATATCGTGGCATTGGACGGCTGGTACCATCGCACCATCAACGGACTAGACATAGCAGAAAAGCAAACAGCATTGCGAAAGGCTTCCCTAGACTGTAAGTGAAATCATGTCACTCTTGAGCTCAGTATCACTGACTTCCCTCAAGTTCTCTACCTACGCCTCTTCTACACCGAAGAATTCCTCGGCTGGAACAGCGAAGAGTGGAAGACCTATCTCTTCTGGTCTTTGATCGTCACAGCAGCCGTAGCCACATCTCTCGCATCGCTCCGCTTGATCTCCCGTACAGCAAAGAAGGCAATGACGCCGAAGTTGTTAGTAGCGGTATTCGCTGTATACCTACCCCTCAGCATCCTTCTCTTCTTCGCCGCCGGTCGAGTGACAGTGCTCCCTCTCCCGACTGGCGTCAACGAGATGCCTCGCTATGGCTGCTGTAGCCAAGGTCTTGTGTTCCCACGAGACTCTGCAAAACTCATCATCGACTTTTTCGAGGAGAGGAAATTGGGTTATGTGGATATGTTGATAGAGGAATACGCAGATGCTCATGCGAGTACAAGATGGGCGTTAACACCGAGCGTAATACAACATGTTGGAAGGAAGAGCTCGAAGGGAGATGATTATGGCGAAGCGTCAAAGTACAAGATGACTGTTGCGGAAACATTGTGGAATTTTGGATTCGAGGAGAACGATGTTGGTGAGTTGAGGAGGGAGCATCTCAATGCGATTCAGAGATATAGCTCTTGATCTATATATGAAGAAGTTTTTTTACACATGTTTAGTTCATTGGTGAACTGAATCGTGAGCCATTAATGGTTGTGGGTAAATGGAATGGTGGGGAGAAAAGCTGAGCCGAAGCACAGGGATGAAATGTGGCAAGCCACCATGATGGAAGTAAACACGACATTTCAACCCTTTGCTTGACTTCCCATTCACAATCAAGCCTTGAATCCTTGGTATCCCATCTCTTGGAATATCTGAAGACACTGCTCCAATTATGAAATCAGTCGTGATTGAGTCCGGTGAAATGGAGATGTCTTCATCAAGTGCATCGATTGGAGATCCAAGGACCCCTTCGAAGCCTGGCAACAATAGTGGACAGGAAGGAACCATCGAGAACACCACCGTACATGAAACCCAAGAAGGCAGTCGACGAAATACGCTCCGCCTCGATACACAGTTGTCAGGACCTCCCGGGCCTGGTACCCGACGAGTCTCGCCTACTGGGACGATCGGTGCATCGTCCGTTTCATCCACATCCAACCATAGTCGTCAAGACTCGTCCGCATCTTACACGCCTCTGCGTAGTGCCAGAGGATCACTGTCTCTAGGCGTAAGATGATGGCCGAGAAGACATGAAGAGTAAAGTGCTGACACCAGACAAGGGTACTGCACATCATTCCGTCTTGTCTCGAAGATCGTCTCTCTCTCAATCCGGCATCAGCAGAGAAGCATGGGCACTGCCACTCGTAAACACCGATTCTCTCATTCTGGTGCCAGATGCTGTGGCTACCAGATCACCCTTGTGTGCACAGACAAACGCTGATTATTCAGAGATAACGCAAGCAAGAACGTCACAGAGGGGAGAACAATCTCGGCCAACGCTTCGTCGTCAAAGGAAGTCCTCTCGACAGCGTGAACTCCGCAACACAGCAATACTGGTCGGGATACTATGTGTCTTGCTAGTCACAGCATTGAGCATGTGTAAGTAGTCAGTCCTTTCTGACCAGTGATATGACTGACGAGCAACAGATATCGCCATGGCCCTGCCAAAGGTCAAAGACATACCAGCCAGTATACACGTTTTCATAATTGGCACATTCGTCCTGCTCCTAGCACTCATCATCCTCTTCTCCTACCGCTTCCACAAAGCCTTGAAAAGACACAAGATCGAGAAGACGCAGGGTCTAGCTGGCGGACATAGAGGCTCGCGAACTGTGCGTCCAACCGAGACAGAAGAGAGCTTGATCCCGAATAGTCCGATCATGGTACAATACGAAGCCGATGATGATGTTGAGAGGCCAGAGCATGATTCGCCTGCACATATCAGACCTCCGCCACCAGCGTATGGAAGATGGAGAGGCAGTTATCGCATGGATCCAGAGTTGCTGCATTGGAGACGTGTCGGCGATGCTGAAGACGGCGAGCAGCGGAGTAGTGTTGATACAGCGCCGCCGATGTATGCCTCGCCGCTTAGGTCAAACCGGCCTGAAGGTGTCAGGAGACAGGATGAAGTCGTGGGCGCGACGGAGATGGTTGAAGTTGGCCGGGCTTATTAGCTTCTCCTTAATGATGACTTACGAAATATTGCTTAGACTGTCTGTTGTATCAAGTCCTTTCGAGAGCGACATGATGGGAAGTGTTACATGAATCTGTGCATTTGAGCACCTCCGTGATACGAAGCATATCAGAGCTCTCTCCCATGAGAACGACCACATGGAGATATTCGTACTGACTTCACATGCAAAAGACGTTTGGGTTGCATCACATGAAGGTGTCGGAGAAAGGTACGGAGAAGAGAGTGTGTGTGTTAGAGAAGTCGGTGCCGTCATTGCCAAGAGATTCACATGCCCTGTCCGGTGCCTCGGCTCCCCGGATTCGGTATGCATGCAAGTGTTGACAAGCTGAAGCGCTCCTTCTCCCTGATGACTTGATATACCGACTTGCTCAATTCCTCACTACAACAACAGCCTGCCGATACCCAGATCTGCACTCTCCAGCTTAAACACTCATCTCCAACGCAAGACCAAACACCACAATGTCGATCAAAGACTGTAGGCTCCACACCCCCAGCCTCCTCACACTACAAGACTCGATACTGACCATGATGCATAGCCAACTTCCCATCCTCCGCCGCTTTTGACGCTATCAACGCAGCACTATCCGACGACACTGAGCGCAAAGACGCCATCAAGAAAGGCGGTGCCATCTTCGCCTTCACCCTCAAGAACAGCAACGGCGCACAAGAGAGCTGGCACATCGATCTGAAAGACACAGGCAAAGCCGGCAAGGGCACCGCCCCGGATGGAAAGAAGTCTGCTGGTAAGAAACAATACACAAGTCCCACCTGCTGCTGCAGGACAGAGGAAAAAGGCTTCGACGCTGATATAATACAACAGTCACACTATCTCTCAGTGACGCGGATTTCGGCAAGCTGGTCAAGGGTGAAGCGAATGCGCAGAAGTTGTTCATGAGCGGAAAGCTCAAGGTCAAGGGAGATGTCATGAAGGCTACCAAGATGGAGCCAATTTTCAAAAAGGTCCAGACAAAGGCAAAGCTTTGAGCTTGGTCGTGCTTGATAATGGATGGGATAGTGTTGTTTTGCTTCTAAAGTCGGATACCATGGGAATGACAACCATAATGCGGAGTTGATTTGTGTGACATGATGCTGCTGAGATATGATCTTGATACCATTGGAAATGCCGAAGTGATGAACGTCAGTTTTCTGACTATGTACAGATAATGTTGTAGAGGGAGTTGGCAGTGCATTGCTGAAGAGGTACTGCCTGTATAACCTGCCAATCCTTTCTTGCAACACGCCTACGTTGTGGGTTAGCTTTAGGCAGAGACAATTCAATGTCGGCGCGTGACAATACCTACCATCAAGGTCATTGGAGCCTTACAACAACTTGCTCTTCAGAAGCATGGACATCCCTCATCGCGGCTTGCTAGCAATCTCCTTGACTGCATCGATATCGTTGACACCAAGTGCTCTGATCTCAGCCAGGATTTGTCTTTGGCGTTCACTTTGCTTCTCGGCCATGTAAAGTCCAATTGCCGAAGGGATCATGGTCACGGGGAAGGGCTTGTTCCATTTAGACGTCAGGACAGCGTCTGCAGGGGTAAGGTATCAGCCAAGATTGAAGAAGTGGTTCCAAGAGCGTTGAATACCTCTTATCCGTGTCCAGGCAGACATGTTGTAGAGTTTGTCCGTGAGCAAGTCTTGGATTTCTTGGTTGTACAAAGTTGAGCTGAGTCTGTTTCTCCAAACGATAGTCTCAAAAACAAGTGACTAGGCTGGTATACGCGATGTGATGCAGGCAGAAGGAGAGGACGTTTGGCATGTCGTCCACCTACGGACCGATCGCTAGCGCGATTTCGGCTATCGTTCTGGCTTCAGTCGGGCGTCCGGACCGTGTACATTTTGATGATCCCCAGATACTCCACCACATCTTTCTTATCATACTTTGATGCGGGGTGCTTGGGATGACTCCTGCTGATCATTCTTAAGCCTCTAGAGATTACAAAGCGACGCTATCGACTTGGTGAGATTGCAGTCTGTGAAGGCGCTTGAGGGTTTTGAGTCACCGCTCCGTGTACGGTATGTCCACACGAGAGGCTTCATGAATGATGTCGAGCGAGCCGTTGCTTCGTAGCAATGTCCCCCGAAAGAACAACGGCTAACACGGAATCGAGTAAGCCCATCGAGTAACAGATGATGAAGGTCCCCGACGGCCAAGGCCGGTGTGGGTATGAAAAATGTGGAGGTGGAGGGGAGGAAATGATGTTTTCCGACGGAAAAGTCGTTGCGGAAAAGTTTCTTCTCCATTGAAGCAAGCCACAGCCGTCCGCAAACGGCAGAGGAAACAAAGAACTCGTGGGGAAAGTCGTTTCTGTTGCTGGCGGAAACCAATCGGAGACGCACCTCTTACAGGATGTCTGCGATACCGCACGGGGTTGAGCATGTAGAAATTCTTTCTTTGAAATCACATCTTGTAAGGCTGATCTCGCGATCTGTAAGCGTTGTCATGCGATAGGTCATGAACAGTTTGCTGATGCGAGAGCCACGCAATAAACCTAGTGCAAACCGCCGGCAGCACCTCCTGTTGGTGGTCACCATTGACTAATCTTCGGGCTATACCTACTGTTAGAGGTCTTGTTGAGAAGTGCTTTCCTGCAGGTGCCTAGCGGACAAGGCCACACTCGTGAGCCACAACAAAAGGCGGTAATGAAACTTTGCATCGGCATGAGAAGATGAAGGACGAAAACTACTCCTGTGATTTTCCATTCCATCAAGAAAAGCAGAGTCAGCACGCGGTAAACTGGTAACCTGGTCATTGGCAGGCAGCAAGGTGTAAGGGGTTTCGAGGCCGGGGAACATTAGCGGAAAGGACGGCCGATCAGACTTTCCCCGGGGCATTTGTCGTCAAGAAGGGCGCGGCGTCCACCCGCATCGGGCTAGGGCATCTTACACCTTCTTGCGCCTTTCATGTCGAAGACAGGGCGCGAGTGATCGAACAGGGCGTGGCATGCGATCGGGAAATGGTGAGTCAAAAATTTGTCGGTGGAATCACATCACATAAGTAAACATGTGCTCTCTCGTCAAGGTAGATCCACATACTCGCTTTTCACTTTCCATCGCTCTTTGCCTTCCTGGTTAAGCAAGCAAAATCTGTACCTATATATTTGTACCACAGCTACATACAGAAACTATCCCCGCACCTCGAGACTCCCATTGGTTGCCATTCCTCCGGCTGATTGCTTGTCGTATCTCGACTCCAACATCATGTCTTCCGCTTCATCTTGTGCATCATCTCATGGTGCCATGGCTTCCAGATTGCGCACGCTAGCTCTGGGAGCGAAGCCTCACATCAACATTGTCCTTGACAATGAACGTTCATCATACTCAACTTTAGATAAGCTTTCCGGCAAGGTCGAGATCGCCGTTTCTCACAGCACGAGGTTTGACGACATTGAGATTCAATTTATCGGTATGTTTTACAGCACTATTCCATCTCCACACGGTAGCTAATCTTCTGCCAGGTACTACCAAGACGTTCTTGGAGAAGATGGCAACTACGCCTGGTCTGTCTGGAGGCATGTCAGCCTTCCATCAGTTCTTGAAACTCCGTCAGCCAATTCAAGACTCATACTACCCTCAACCAAGGATTCTTGAGCCAGGTCGAACTTATGAGTTCCCATTCCTTTTCGTCGTCCCTCAGCACTTACTTCCCCGTGTCTGCCGACATGAAGTACACCACGAATCAGTCCGCGATTGCCATCTACAACTTCCACCAAGCTTGGGTACCATCACCAAGCACGACGACCTGGGCCCGGACATGGCCAAGATTCAATACCAAATTGCTGCTCGCATCACCGCAACCAACGACATCGATAATACGCAGAAGAACTTGGCCACAAAAATGAAGACAATCCGCATCATCCCTACCGTTGAGGAGCAACCACCAGTTAACGTCCTCGGCCCCGACAGCGACTACATTCTGAGAACCGAGAAGTCCATCAAGAAGGGTGTCTTCAAGGGCAAACTTGGCACTTTGGTCATTGAAGCCGAGCAACCAAGATCACTTCGCCTTCCAAAGCTGTACGACCCCGAGCAGACGACCGTCAGCACAGTGACCACTATCAAACTCCGATTTGACCCAGTCGACGCAAAATCGCAACCACCTCGCCTCGGAAGCTTGAGCAGCAAACTGAAGGTTTCTACATGGTATGCAACTGGCGCTCGTATGGATATTCCCAAAAAGAAGGACAGTATCTTCGACCACCGTCAAGGTTTGCACTCGGTCAGCATCCCGCTGTCTTCACGCTGCATGGGCTCAGTAGAATGGACATCGCGAAAGGAATCTGCTTTGGAAGAGGAATGGCTTGCTCGTCGGGACTCTGCCCTTTCGCACCAAGAGGTTCCAAAATACCCCAGCCCAAGCACAAACTACAAAGGCCACGGCTTCTGGACAGCGGAAATCGTGGTCCCGGTCGCACTCCCCAAGGACAAGCACTTTGTACCCACATTCCACAGCTGCCTTACATCACGCACATATTCGCTTAACCTCTCATTGGGTATTCACTCGGCTGGTGTTGGCTTCCCTTCTGTTGATTTGAAGCTTCCTCTCCAGATCTCAGCAGAGGGCAAAGGCGAATCGGACATCCAATCAAGGAACTCGTTGACTGTTGAGGAACAGTTGGAGGAGATGAGAGTCGAGGAAGAACTTCTTGCCACAGAACACAGAGGCAGCTGGTCATACAACGACCTCGAAACACCAGAGTTCTCAGATCTACCTCCAGAGTACGAGGCATATCGCAGACCCATTGTCGGTGTTGCTGGTTAAATAGGAGCAGGACATGAGAAATAAAATGGGATCAGGGAAGGCACAGGTTTGCTTCGGCGTTGGGCATGGCTTTGCATGGAATTTTTTTTTTTCGGTTTTTTAAGATACCCGCACCGTCGATGGATGAATGAGGCATGATTGCTCCCTTTTGTTTTTCTGCGCAATAAACAATTAATAACGACTCGCATTGTACTCCCTTACTCGTCTTCCTATGTGATACGTGATGTCAATTCGTATCATTGATCATCCCACGGTTTGCAGTTCTGCTGTTCCAAAGCAGAAGTATGCCGCGACCTTGAGTGTCGGTTGGTCGTGTTGCTGCGATTTCGCAAGTCTCGGTGATGGTAAAACTTTGCCGAAGGCGCGCGAATTCGAGCATTCTGTTCGGCAAAGCTCGCAATCCACCGAGCAGAGTTTCAAAGTCCAATGGGCGCGAGTTCAAGATTGCATCACGAAATGCCATTCCTAATGATGCCGTCCGCCCAACGCCAGTCTTTTGTAGAAGTACGCGGAAGACTCATGGAGGCTGCTGTTCTGGTCGTGGGTTTGAGCTCGAGCTTTGACCAATACTCGATCGCTAAACCAAGACTTCTGGCCTACTTGTATCAGGCAGACCGGGTCGCCCTGTAAGCAAGCACTTCGGGTCAACAAATGCTCGATGCACTCGACACATAACTACTGCTGCAGGTGACGATGGCTTGGGTGGTTGTTCGGTCTTACCAGATCTCAGTGTGAGATTGAGGAACGCTTCTCTGATCCCTGTCGGCACGTGTGATCGTTTTTGTGTAGAATCACCGTGAATCCAGAAAGCTCGGTGCAAGACCATGCAACAACGTACAGTCTTCGTTGCAGAATGTTGGTAGATACAAAAACATCATGGAGTCTAGGTTTGGCGTGGAATTTCAGTCTTTCAGAGCTATGACTTCGATATAGATCGAGAGGATATCCTAGTCGGTCTCAAGAGGGGAAATATCCGCGTGGAAGTGTGAATAGCATGACCCTGAGTTCTTAACGGCTTTTGTTGAGAACATGCAGCTTTGGTGGGTGCCACACGCGGAAGGCTCGCGCTCATGTCGCGTCGTTTGTCTCTCGTCTTCTCGTTCCACCTCAAGATGATCTGCACATCGAACCTTGATGTCTACGGTAGCATGAGTCTTATCGAGTCGCCTCGAGAGTCTACAGATATGGATCTGCGGTGCTCGTCTTGATAGGGCAACTGGCTAATTAACCGAGGTTAGCCTAAGCTATCGCGCTTTCCTTCCTGCGATGTAACCTGACAGGTTCTACACCTTGATCCACGACAGCACCATCGTTCCCTTGAAGAAGCGCAATACTATCTGCTCTCCAGACTGCACAACTCAAAGCACAATGAGGGTCAGGATACCAAATCCGACCGGTGACCGCGCCAGATCCGGAGTTGTCAGTGCGATGATCGAGTGCGTCCGGGCAGACGTGGCAGACATTGAGCAATTCTACAGCTGCAATTTCTCCAACACACGCGTTCGACGTCTGAAAGACTATTTTCGCGATAAATTGGATGAGCTGACTGGCGTGACCTTTGACCAACTTGATCTGGAGGACCAAACAGATTTTGTACTATTGGAGAAATATTTGAATCAACAACTCGATGGTCTCGGTTCTTTCGAAACTTCTCTAGAGGAGCTCAAACCTATCCTTGAACCATTCACGTCCACTCTGGTCGATTTGCTTGAGCGGAGGCAAAAAGTCGTGCCGACAACAGGCAGACATGCAGCTGAAGTCCTGTCATCTGCGTGCGGAGAAATGCAAAGGAAGGTTCATGAAATCACGAACAATACATTCAAGACAAGCAATCAAGCAAACCGATTCGTAGCCTATCGTGCGGCGAGCAACCTCGATGAGTTGGAAAGCTTGCTTGAAGAATGGATGACATTCTACAAGGGCTATGATCCCACCTTCACGTGGTGGACGACTGCACCCTATGAAGAGGCACGAAACCAAATGCGACAACTGGCGACTACCGTGAGAGACAAGTTGGTCCGGACGGACGGTGGCTCTACTGCCGACATAGTCGGCCAGCCAGTTGAACGAGCAGGTTTGCTTTCGGCTCTTGATGCTCAGTTTATCGCATACAGCCCTGAGGAGCTAATTCAAATCGCCGATAAGGAGTATGCTTGGTGCGAGCAGGAAATGATCAAGGCATCTGAAGCACTGGATTGTGGGCAAGATTGGAAAGCCGCTCTTGAGTATGTCAAGAATCTATTCGTTGAACCTGGCCAACAGATTCATCTTGTTCATGAGCTAGCCGAAGAGGCAGTATCATACGTCAAAGAACACGACATGATCACGATCCCACTTATCGCCGAGGAATGCTGGAGAACTCTCATGATGACACCAGAGAGACAGAAGGTCAACCCTTTTTTTCTCGGAGGGGAAGATATCATCGTATCGTACCCCACGGACACAATGTCACACGCCGACAAGCTCATGTCCATGCGCGGGAACAACAGACCAATGTCGAGAAGCACGGTCTTCCATGAGCTTATTCCTGGCCATCACTTGCAGATGCACATGATCGCTCGATACAGATCTTACCGAAGCCTCTTCACCACGCCATTCTGGATCGAGGGCTGGGCTTTCTACTGGGAGTTTATACTCTGGGATCGTGGCTTTGCTGGTACTCCGGAAGAGAAGATTGGAATGCTATTCTGGCGTATGCACCGTTGTGCTCGTATTGTATTCAGTCTCAAGTTTCATCTGAACGAGATGACGCCGCAAGAATGCATTGACTACCTTGTTGAGAAAGTCGGACACGAAAGAGCCACGGCAGAAGGTGAGGTCAGGCGAAGTTTCAACGGAGACTATTCACCGCTCTATCAAGCTGGGTATATGCTCGGAGCGCTGCAGATCTATGCGTTGCGAAAGGAAATGGTAGAAGGCGGCGAAGTCTCCGAGAAAGATTTCCACGATCGCATACTGAGGGAGGGGGAAATGCCCATTGAGATTCTGAGGGCCTTGATGCAGGGACGAAAGCTGCGACCAGGTCACAAAGCAGCATGGAGATTTTATGATCTCTAAGTGATAGACGATCAAGAGTTGGACACAAGACATATGTGCTTCTTCACGGCTGACCTTGACGTAGCTGCAAAGAAATTGAGCCCAGCATCGAACTCCTGCTACACCCCGAGGATTTCAATCTATCTGTCGAAAGACAGAATGCTTTTGATAAGTCGATAAATCTCCACTGAGAGCACCACTTCTCTGCAATCTCCTTGGACAATTGTTATTACGACCAAAAACTTTGTGCTTCTCGATGAATGTTTAGTAAGAGGCCTCATGAACCGAGAGCTCGGTTCCTGTGCGATCTCTGTACCCCTACAAGCGCGTTACGTGCGTATCATGTCGTAGCTTAGAGAAGGTACTCATAGCACGAGACAAAAAGCTTCGGTATGCTTGATACGACGTTCGTGCGGTTGTGCCCCACTAATCACTATATATTGCAGCGCTACCACCCCCGCACGTCAAGTCGGCCTATCGGCAGGTTGGCCACTTAGGCGTACTCGATATCGCTGATAGTGCTTGCTCCAATCCTCCACTATGGAAAAAGATAGCATTGTCCAATGAGATACGATGTAACGTCGCATGATGCTATCTGTTGATCTTCAACCATTCACCAAGACATAAAGTGTCTGCTTCGACCCGATCGTACGTCTGCTGCTGTCTTCGGTTGCATGCTCTGTCCGGGAACAGGAACGACATGAAGTTCACACAGCCCAAAGGATCGCACGGAGCTGTTGAAGAGGTCTTCGAGGTGCACAAAGATGTCACACAAGAAGCCCAAGTGCTCGACGAGGTTGAAAAACTTCATGAATCGCATCAGCTCGACCCTAACCTTCCGGATGTCGAGATACAGGCTCTCGATGAGGCCATAAAGACTGGCAACGTTGAGAAAGCTGTTGAGGTCGACGACAACTTCACGAAGGAGTCTCCATATGAAGCTGTTCGCGCTGCCGTTCGAGACACAGATGGCGAGGAAGTCGCCAACACCGTACGAGCATGGTTACTAGGATTCATCTTCGTCACACTTTCAAGCGGTATTAACATGTTTCTGAGCATGCGCAGTCCGGCTATTACCATCCCGACAGTGGTCATATTGTTGGTTGTCTATCCTTGTGGTCAGCTGCTTGCAAAGGTACTTCCGGAAAGGAGGTTCACCACATTTGGCATGCAGTGGACGCTAAATCCAGGCCCATTTTCGATCAAGGAGCATACCGTGGTAGTTCTCATGGCTAACGTCACATACGGCTATGCTTACAGTACGGATGCTCTGCTTGCTCTCAAGGCCAAATCGCTGTACAACCTTGATATGGGATGGGGGTTCCAACTACTCTTCACGCTGAGCTCCCAAGTCATCGGCATTGCTTTTGCTGGAGTGTTCCGACGCTTTCTCGTATGGCCGGCAGCTCTGATTTGGCCGGCCAACTTCTCTATGACTACCTTGCTGTATGCCCTTCACGACAAGAGGAAATCCGACCCGGCTAAAGCAAACGGATGGCAAATATCTCAATATCGCTTCTTCGTCTATGTTGCTGTAGGCTCTTTCGCTTACTACTGGATACCAGGTGTCATTTGGCAAGGGCTATCGGTCTTCTCGTTCGTTACATGGATCAGGCCTAATAACGCCACTATCAATCAGCTTTTTGGTGGCTTTACTGGCCTCTCATTGATACCCTTGACATTCGACTGGACGTACGTAACAGCATACCTAGGCGATCCGTTACTTAGTCCGACCTTCTCACATCTCAACACAATATTTGGACTAGGAATATTCATGATCATCACAACACTAGGTAGGTCGACATAAGCTCTCCTTGGTATCGCTTGCTTCGCAAAAGAATTGCTGTCTCGATGCAGTAATCTTATGCACGCAGAAGATTATGGAGAGCACGATTGTCTATTCTCGTATACTAACAGGTACCAGGCATTTCGTATACTGGCGCTCTATACTCTGATTACCTACCGATCAACACCTCCACGACATTTGATAACACACAATCAAAGTACAATGTGACCAGGATCCTCGGTCCCGGCTACACCTTCGATGTTGAGAAATATCAGAAATACTCACCGATGTTCCTTGCCCCAACGTTTGCACTGAACTATGGTCTGAGTTTCGCCGCACTGATAGCTGCAATTGTCCACACCATTGTGTATCATCGCGGTGAGCTATGGACTCGTCTGCGTCTCGCAAGGAAACAAGAACCTCAAGATGTCCATATGCGTCTCATGTCGAAGTACCGCGAAGCACCGGACTGGTGGTATGCGGTTTTGTTCGCCATAGCTACTGCCTTTGGCCTCGCGACTGTTCTGGGATACTCTTCTCAATGCCCTTGGTGGGCATACTTTGTGTCGCTCATTATCGCGCTTGTCTTCATCATCCCCTGCTGCATGATCCTCGGTATCACCAACATCCAGCTATCTCTCAACGTCATCTCACCTTATCTGGCGGGCTTCATGATCCCTGGTCGTCCCATCGGAGTGATGATTTTCAAGGTCTACAGCACCATTGTTCTCGGACAAGCTCAGACTTACAGTCAAGATCTAAAGTTGGCGCACTACATGAAGATTCCGCCTCGCATCACCTTCTGGTCACAGGTCGTCATGTCGTTTTGGGCCTCCATCGTCCAAGTGGCCGTCATGAATTGGACACTCAGCAATATTCCAAACGCCTGTGCTTCGGATCAAGCCTCCCATTTCACCTGCCCCAATGGAAGGACATTCTTTTCATCAAGCATCACCTGGGGTGTAATCGGTCCTCAGCGTATGTTTGGCCCTGGATCTATCTATGCTGCCTTCAACTGGTTCTGGCTAGTTGGTGCTCTACTGCCAATTGCGTTCTATGTGTTGACACGATTCTTCTCGCAAAAGCAATTGCGCTTCTTACACGCACCTGTTATGCTTGGAGCCATGTCTTGGCTGCCACCAGCTACACCTTTATCATTCACATCTTGGGCTATGGTCGGTCTGACCTTCAACTGGTGGATCCGAAGACGCTACAATGGCTGGTGGAGCACATACAACTACATCACAGCTGCAGCGTTGGATTCGGGGCTTATCATAGCTACGCTTGTGATCTTCTTTGCCATTACACTGCCTGAAGTTTCTGTGCCAGCGTGGTGGGGTAATGTGGGTGTCTTCGAGACTATGGATTCTTTGGGCACTGCAATTCGAAAGACCGTTGCTGATGGCGAGACCTTTGGACCAAAGACTTGGTGATCCGTGTTTGTGGTTGTGCTATAGTTATACGCGAGTGTCTATCTTGACTTTTACAAATCCTACTAAGCTGTTGTATTGGCCGCAGGCTTGCACTCAGGATATCCGAGGTTACCCAACCATGCGCCAGAGTTGAACTCAGCGACAATAGCCGAGATCTGCCACTTCTGAGCACCGGTGCCGAAGCCACCACCTTCACCTGCCTGAGCAGGCTCTACGGTAGCGATGCTGATACCCTGAACAGGAAGAGGACTCTGGTCAGAGAGCCATCTGATGATGACGGTATTGCAAGTGTTCCACAAGTTAAGAATCACAAAAGGGACCGGAGGCTGTGCACCCTGGCCAGCGAGGAATTCAGCCTTGGATGAGAAGGTGAGGGAGCCAAGCTGGTGTCTACGTTAGTAATGTTCAAAGTGCTGATTAGTCCCACATACGTCGGAGGCTTGAAGTCCAGGTTCGTGAATCAGAGTGTTGACGCTGTCCGACTGATCCGTGAAGTTGCTTGTGAACAGCTGCACGGCCAAGGCCTCGGTATAGTTCGAGATGGTTAGACCGAAGCTGGTGGCGATCAAGGAGGCATCTGAGGCCGAGATACATGTAGCGTTGCTGCCATGGTGATACGGTCCAACAGGGCCGACATGGTGAGGCGGGGAGGGATGACCGGGACGCTCGAATGGAGTATAAGCGACGGCAAGCGAGACCAACGATGCAAGGACACAGCTACGCATATTGAAGTAGATAGTAAATTTCCAGTAAACGTAGATGAATTAAATTGATACGGAGAGGACAGTACAAGGTGGGCTGCTTGTTAATATACTTGTAGAGATTTTGCTTCAGCACACGTCATGAAGAACTCGATCTCATCTGTTCAGCGGCTGGTTTCCTCAGAAACTTGAACCCTTGCCGTGTTTTTGGTTGAGCATTGTTCCATTTGCTGGTTCGGGGGATATGCACGTCGGAAGAGGGGGGAGGAAGGAATATCGATCTATAAGTCAGCTGCATACATATACCGTGTTCACAAACTCTCGATCCATGGTCAAACGTCACTGAAGCAGAAAACTCCTGCGTCTGAAAGTATAAAACCTGGGAATAGGGTCAAGCCTTTACAAGCCTTGAGAGTGTACCCTACGGTCCCTACCGCCATGCGTTGACCTCGACGCGACAATCTTTGAGTAACGAAGCCCCCCAGAGAGTTTCGCAGTCTGATTTTAGTGGCCGTAAGGAAGGAGCTCTCATGAGCAGCGAAGCTCTACGTAAGCTATCTTGCTCGCATGGTCCCAGACTCCCGGCGTTCGCAAGCTTTGCTGATCGAGATCGTGCTTGGTGACGATCAGAAAGGAAGGAAGTGGGTGCGAGGAGGAAGGTGGGTTTCAGTACCGACACAATTGCGAAGTCCGCCCGGCGGCCAACCACGACGCTTGCCGAACAAACCTCCGAAAATATGCAACGGTGATCAACATTCGGAATAACATCCATGAGCGCATCTACCTATATTCATCGCATTGCAAAGCTGATGAATTGACAAGCATCCGAGCACCACTCTTCTGGTCTAGCTGAGGTTGCTGGTATGACGCTTGATCATCATGTCTTTAAGAGCATCAAAATATCCTATTTGAAAGAGCTCTCGATGCAAATCCGGAATTGATAAGATCGAGTTCGTGCACCTCGACATGTAGGTAAATGGCCTCGGAGAATTTGGTGACATGGAGGTAGCGTGCGTGGTACATATTTCCGAGATCTGCACGAGCAATCAAGTCGCCTTGTATCGTGCTGACGAGGCAGCAACGATGGGATATATATAAATCGCCGGTGACCAAACGGCAGGCTTGCGTTGCTCTTTTCCTGCCTGAAGCGACTTCCGAAAATGCACATCTCAAACGAGACCCCTCTTGAGATTCTCATCTTGGGCGGAGGCGTGGCAGGTCAGTCATTCCCCATCGCTGTTGTTTTCACAATGCTAATGCAGATTGCTAGGCCTCACGGCTGCCATGGCTTTGGCCAAGTTCTCACCTGAGTCCGCACCGCCAAAAATCCGTGTCTTCGAGATTCGTCCCAAGCCTGGAGTCATCGGCGTACTGAATCAACAATCTCCTTATAGTTTACCTTTCTATCTCGCTAATACATAACAGGGCGCTGTCAATCTGACACCAAATGCTCTGAGGCTGCTCGACCGTCTGGACGTGTTACCGATCATGCGAGAGAACAACTACGGAATGGAAATAGACGCCATTGAAATTTTCAGTGTGTACCAACCAGTACAGCTGGGAGAGTCAAGCTTCAGAGGACCTGAAGGCAAAGGTCTTGGAACTCCGCCATACAAAGTATGTCTATATATGTGCTTGTGGTCTACAGCCCTTCTCTGACATATCATTCAGGCATTACGGGTCACACGTGCGGATGTGATGAAAGCTCTCGTCGAAGCTGTCGAGAAATGCCCGAATGTCGAATTCACCTGCGGGAAACGAACAACCAAAATCGATGAAGATGCAGAGACGGGCATCACATTGACCTTCGAGGACGGTACTACAGCTCATGGAGATATGCTGGTTGGCTGTGACGGTATCCACAGCGCTACTCGTCTCAAGCACGTCGAGCCCGAACGAAAAGAAATATACTCTGGCATTGCAAACGCCTTTGGCTTCGCACCTCTCAACAAGGACAATCCAAAGATTCAGGACCCGAGCCAATTGCATTTTTACAAGACGGCCATCAACTTTGCACGCCGCGGAATGATGCTGTCGAGCTTCTACGAGCCGACCAAAACTTCGGTCTACGTTGGTGGAGTTTTGCAAGTACCCGAGATCGAATCACGAGATGGCTGGAAGGTACGCGGCGCTGATCAAGAGGCTACGAAGCAGGATATGCGAGAAAGGTTCGCTACTGATGACGTTGTGTTTGACGACCTCAAAGCTTTGATAGACACGGCGGAAGACTGGTTCATGTGGCCAATTTCCACCCTACCGCCAGGAGGCCGTTGGGCTACAGAACGTACGATGCTCTTAGGTGATGCAGCCCATGGTATGGCGCCGCAAGGCGAGGCTACAGGAATTGTACTAGAAGATACGGTGTTGTTTGCGAGGTGTCTGGCAAGGCAGCAGGAGCTTGGTACCGGAGGCTTCAAAAATGCGTTTGAAGCCTATGAAAGATTGCGAAGAGACCGCATCAACGCAGCATTTACAGAGTCTGGAGCTGTCATCAAGACCGTACAGGACGCTGGGTGGCTTGGTCACAAGATCAAATGCTTTGTGGTGCCGTGGTTCTTATGGTTCACGAGCGGCAAACGCGAAAAGCATTTCACCGAGGATGTCACCACATCCGATCTCGGCTTCTGATAATCGACGTACGTAGACATGACTCACGACTTGAAGCGTTAATGAGCACTTTGACATCTTCGAAACATGTCAGAAAAAATTGAGCAGAAAATTTGATTCATCTCGGCTTCGGCTGTGTTTATCCATCCTGACTATACACACTTCCAGCTACTTGCGGAGTCAATCTTTCCATGGGTGTAAACAGGCTGTTTAGGGAAAGGGCAGAGAGGTCTTTGACGGTACACTCCCTTCGCTGGGTTGTCTTCGTTGTACTTAGTAGCAATTAACCTCTCGGGAGCTGTGCCATTTTCGACCCAGCGCATCAATGCAAGGAGACCGTTATGCTGCGAGTCATCGAAGCCCGGAACACCATGGCTGACATTGGTCAAAGGCTGACTGGCACCTCCGATATACCAGGGAGAGTATTGACTTCCGGAGCAATGGCTCATACCGGCAATAGGGAAGAATCGGTAGAAGTCGTCCATCTCAATACCGTGAGGAGCGACCGACGAGGCTACCTGGCTGTAGAAGTAGGTGCTAGATCTGTACGGAATGATAGGGTCGGAAGTGCCATGCCAGTGGATAACTTTGCCGCCTCTTTTCTGGAATGTCGACAAGTCATAGTCATCTGGAGATGCGTTTCCGGGATCAATAGCTTCGGAGAGACGAACCACACTCTCGTTGAAGGTACTCCAGTCGTAAGGCTCAGTTGTGTTCAGTAAAAGATGCTGGATCATGCCAGTTCCCATGGGATTCGGTAGAGGACTGTCACCAATGTATGCGGTCAGGGGCGTACCAAGTGAAGGTGCAGGGAAGATCAATGTGCCGTCAAAGTAGGTCCAGTCGTGCAGCGCCTTGTAAAGAGTGTCTAGCTGAGGGCGCGTGATGCAGGCAGAAGTGTTCGAAGAACTCTCACAGAGCAAAGTCAATGGGTTGAACACACATCCTTCAGGGTTCATGATAACCTTGTCTGTCACACCATCTTGAGGATCACACTGCTTAAGAATCTCGTCGTTGATCATAGTAGCCAAAGCAGCCGAGATGTGGTGAGAGGAGTTCTGAGGCAGGTTGCCAAGAGTTGCCTGACTGGTGTAGATGCCCAAGTGAGGAATCCACCATGCTGGAGCACCAACGAAGAGGCCGTCGAATGCTTCAGGAGATACCTGCATCTCTTTCAATCCCTGTCGGCCTCCAGTTGAGCATCCCGAGTAGTAAGAGTACTTGTGGTTCTCTCCGTAGTATGCGGCAGACAGCGCTTTGCCGACGAGGACCGAACCGTGCATGGCTCGCCATCCCCAATTTTCGAGTGATCCTTTGTTGAGAGCAAAGGTCGAGTCCAGCGGGTTCGCATTGTCGTGACCGGTGTCCTGTTTCATCGTCAATGATGTACCACAAATTGGAGACTTTGCATTTGCTTACGGTAGTCAAAGCTGCGAAGCCATACTGAGAGTAGATTCCAAGATCCTGCCAATTGGTAAAGCCAGCATAACCACCATTTCCGGTCGTCATGATGCGTGAGTTCCACTTGTTGGGCAAGTATATCGCCATGTTGTAGGACGAGTTGCCAGGCGTGGGTACGCGAACGCTCACAGCGCATCCTTCAGGCAGACCTGTAGCATTGGCATTGGCGTACGCATCTGTGAATGTTCCGCCCGCTGCCACTTTTGTAACATAGTTGAAAGTGGAATTGGAAGGAATGATCTTTTGGAAGGCTGCTTGAGAGCAGTCTTTCGCTTCGGCGAGTAGAGGCAGGACGAGGACAGCGAGCCCGAGAATTTGAGACAGCATGGTGGTCCTTGTTTGCGAACTGAAGACTGTGCTTGATAGGTGCATAATTGATGGTGGACACTGCACTTATAGTAGTCCAAACCATGCCGGCTAGACCATCGTATCGCCCTCGGTAAACGGTTACGTCTCAACCGCATACCGCCTTCGCTAGACTTCGTTCTTCTGCACACTGCGCTCGCTAAATGTGGTCTCTGTTTGAGTGGCCCATGATGGATGAGATGCAGATCAAGGAAGCGGCAAGCCTATTCTGGAAAACTGGGGAGAGGTTGGAGTCGAGACGCGGGGTGGATCAGCAGGAGAAAGGACAACACGGCAGTTGAGCACGGGAAGAACAAGATGTCAGTGTCGCGACGATGCTTTGTATAAACTCGTTGGTTCTAGCCTGAACTCCTCACTCGCAAGTTGTCAATAATATCCTGGTTGCTGTTGCAAGACAGAGTTGGCAGCGTTGATCCTCAGGCCGACCGAGACAGGGTCGCCAAGACCCAGAAAAAGCTCATCAACTTGACGCGTGACGCGCTTTCCAGCCGGACAATGAAGCAGCCCGGGATCAATGTTGTCTGAACAAGGACGAGTTCGACACGACACATCCATCACTTCGCCTGCCTTCCACTCTCGCTCACAAGATTTTCAAAACCAGAAAGGTAGCAACCATATCCGTTCCAAGCCGAAGCGCCGCAACATCATCAAGCAAGATCACGAAGATATTTAAGCACTCAATTCCAACCTCAAGGCTGCTCCACAACCGCTACGACGTCTTGGAAGAGTCCTCCATCTGGCTATGTGGCGGAAGCTACTGCAGAAAGGACAAGGAAACTGCCAACGTTCTCAGATAGCAATGTGTATACTACTCCCACAGGCTAGCGTATCTTGATCGTCCTTGGTTGTATCTTGTCTGTAGACCGTTCAAGAGATATAACGTTCCGCGCTGATTCGCACGCAAATTTAAGGGGTTTGCTCGTGAAGGAGATAGGAGCGTAGAAGCCTGTGTAGGTAGACGCAGACGTCTCGAGCAAACACGCACTGAGTGTGTCAGGCTGCAAGTCCTATGAGGTCACTTGCAGCATTGAGCTGTTTTCAAGCGACTTGACATCCAGCGACGGTTCAACTCTTGTACGAGTTGGATGTAGTATTTGGACCGATGGCACTTCGTCTCTCAGCCTCAGTCTTCAAGCCATTGCTATCGTTACAGGTGAATTGGAGACCAAGCGTAGTTATCACGCCGTGATCGAGATGCCTTCACGCTGGTACAGACGCCAGAAATTTGTGTAAACGCAAGTCAGACTTGGAAGCGACAGATTTTTCTTCGCTGGGATCTTCTCCCCTTACATTTACAATTGCTGCAGCAAGTCAACAACTTAGGGCTAGGTCGGCCAGTCGTTGCTGCCTGGTCACAATATGCACCGGACAGACTGACAGGTGCCCGCGCAATTACGGATTTGTTAAATCCCGAGATCTTTCGAATTTACGTCGACACATAAATATCGAGCATCACCTCATAGGCAAGAAAGGTCTCGAACAAATTGACAAGATCCAACCGCGCAACATCAACATGTCTCTCAAACATGATTCAGGGTTACTTGCTACTATTATCGAAAAGTCATTGCTACGCGCCTCGAACATCACTTTTGCCGGACTAATACTTACAGTATGTATTGGCAGCATGTGATAAGTGATCAGTTTCTAATTCTGTTAGTGTCTGGCTCTCTACGTCTCCTTCGTAGTCTGGGACGTATTTCTAGGCCCACTTTCCGACATTCCAGGACCTAAGTTGTGGGCGGCATCGTACTTCCCCAAAGCATACATGATGTGGACAGGCTCAGAGCACGAGACTTTACAACGACTGCATGAAACATATGGTCCTGTCGTCCGAATCACACCTCGCGGAATCAACTATACCGATGCTGCTGCTTGGAAGGATATATACGGTCATCGAACTGGCGGCAAGACCAAGACTTTTGAGAAAGACCCCACGCTGTATATCAACGATCCCACCGGAGAGACACACATCTTGATCGCGAATGACGCCGATCATACCCGCTATCGTCGCATTCTGGCTAACAGTTTCTCGGACAAGGTGCGCACTTTCTAGTTATCGATCACACTTGAGCAAGGAGCTTGAGAGAATCTTGTAATGCAGAACTTTGCGATTGACTGTTCCTCAGGCACTGAGAGACCAAGCGCCACTGCTAAAGCAGTGGGCAAACACAATGGTCAGAAAGTTGAAGGAAGTTGCAACACTTGACAAAGGAGTCGATATGGTCGCCTACTACAACTTCACTACGTAAGTCACCAATTGTTGTGGGGTTTTGAGGCATGGTACTGACGACTGCAGGTTTGATATCATGTCGGACTTGACGTAAGGCATAGAATTGACCTGCAAGGGACACACCGACTGATAGTCATAGATTCGGTGAACCATTGTACATGCTCGAAAACTCCGAGTAGGCTCTACTACCCAGTCTCAAAATTATACCCTTGATGGCGACTGACATGACCTCTCAGATACAATCCTTGGGTCAAGTTGATCTTTGGCAGTATGAAGATCATAGGCAAAATTACAGCGATCAAGCAGATTCCAAACATGCCTCGGATCATCATAGCACTAATGCCAAAATCTGTGCGCCAGAAGGGCAAGAAGCACCAGAAATTCTCGTCCGATCGGGTAGATCGTCGTTTGGCGCGCGATCCTGGCCGTCCGGATCTGTGGACAGAGGTCTTGAAACGATCTGGTGATCTCTCCGACACCACAGCTGGCATGTCTCTCAGCGAAATGCATGCGAACGCTGGAGTCTTCATGACTGGCGGCACGGAGACGATTGCAACGCTACTCTCCGGCTTGACGTACTATCTACTGATCAATCCGGACAAACTTGCCAGATTGGTGGCTGAGGTTCGCAGCACTTTCACGGCTGAGAGCGAGATTACCGTGGATGAGTTGGCCAGACTGCCCTATCTCAATGCCTGCATCGAAGAAGGCCTACGCATATACCCACCCACTCCTGCCAGCCTGCCTCGAAGAGTACCTCAGGAGGGCGCGTTCATAGCTGGAAAATGGATCCCTGGAGACGTCTCCGTCGCGATAAGCCAATGGGCCACTAATCGACACACCGTAAACTTCCGAGATTCCGCGTCCTTCATACCTGAACGCTTTTTGGGAGATACAAAATACGCATCTGACAATTTTGCTGCTTTCCAACCATTCAGCACTGGGCCTAGGAATTGCATTGGCAAGAACTTAGCCTACCATGAGATCCGGCTGTTGCTTACCATGGCACTCTGGAACTTCGATTTGTCTTTGGAGGCAGAGAGCAAGGACTGGTCGAATCAGAGACTCTTCATATTCTGGGAAAAGAAACCGTTGATGGTGAAACTGAAGGCTGTGAGAGTGTGCGATGATGCCTGAGTCTAGAAGCGGACGTTGGTTCGGAAGTAATCTGCTTCAGGCTATCAAGATCTAAACATCAAAGCGACAGCCTTCGGGATGTCGGCTGGAATGACTGTCAAGATGTTAGTATGATCGTCCATGCCAATTGCAATTTCCTTCTGGGGAAAATGAATCATTAAGAGCTCCGAGTCGCTCTTTCTCAGCTGCTTATTATCGAAGCTCAAAAGGTACATTGCAATCACGCTGGACATGGATACCACTCTCTCTACTCACCAAATTCGCTCCAACCCGCTTGCAAGGATTGTGGAAAGTTGACGAATCTTCACATTGAACTTTGGCTGCTGGTAGCCGATCGAACCACTCGACTTTCGGACTTGTTGCCAGTGAGTCTTGTGCGGTTGGTCTTGATATATCGTGATACCGCCGTATATCAGGAATTCAGACGCTGGTTATCAGCCGAGCATTGCCTAACTTGAATTTTGTGGGTGTCCAGCTTCTGTCGGATGCGTTGAATTCGCTTCTGATACCTTGGAGGGAGGCCATGGCACATATGGATCAACCCTGTATGGTCAGTGGCGTCGAGTTGGGAGGCGTGCAGGCTCTGGATAGTTTCTGAGTCTGTGAGGTAAGTTTCGATTTATGTAGATGTCGCTAGAGCTTCTGAAGAGCTGGGTAAGTATGAGATGAAGAGAAAATATCGTAAAGTGTAAGTCAATCGATATTCCGGAATATGATATGACGTTCGGTATCCAGTGAGAGCGTGCCCAATAATCTATTTCCCCAGCCAAACTGATGCAAGCTAGACAGTACCTTGCATGATGTCTACAGCTTCAATGTTCCTATAATTAAGTCCCAGAGAAGAAAAGGGCGATAGCGACGGCACTCGGGAAGTACGGCAAAGTCTGAAACGTGATTCACAGTCACACAATGTATCTCAACCAACCCCTTTGTAACACCATCGAACGTAAGGCCCAACATGTCACAAAAAACCTCTTCTCGCCGAACGCAGATAGTGGAACACAAATAGACTGTCGAGAAGCAATTCTTGGGTATCATGACAAGAGTATCTCTATATACAGATAATGGCCAGCAATAACCGAGAGAAAGGAAAAAATCTAGAAGAGTTGGAAATCGCAAGCGACTTTCTAGAGGAAGAAAAGAGTAAAAGAATGGGAAATAGCTCGCAAGTCCAGACTTTTTGGGCGGGTTTGTGTTACAGCAGCAGCAGCAGCTATCCGGGCCGCCTGTTGTGTATTACTGCACTATTTCTGTCGCCATCTCAAATGGCGGATCTGTGGCGAAAATCTTGTACGATTGCTTCAAGCAATAGAGGCATACACGATAGCGGTGATGGTGCTGTTTGTGCATTGTTGGCAGCTGTCTGTGGCGCAGTCGATGTTGGCTTGTGTGATGTTTGCGTGACTGAACTCTGTGACTCTGTTGTAGGGGTATTCACCGACACTTTTGATGATTAGCTAGATGTTTTGAGATATACAATGGGAGATGGGGAACACTCACGAGTCATCTTCGTAGCTGTATTCCATTTGCAGGGTGAATTGGTTCAACCCCTTGTATGTGTCTTCCTTGAAGTTCCAGCCTAGACTGCTGTTTTGGCAGGGAATCTGCGTGGTGTTAGTGATTGCTTCTTGAGCGATTGGTAAGTAAACGTACATATTCGCCTTCCGGGTAGGGTCCTTCTGGTGCCCATGATCCGAAGCAGATGGTCTTCATGTCGTGGGTGTCGACCACGAAGCTCATCGTTGTGTTTTCAGTCAAGTGTCCAGGAGACATGGCAGCGTGGAGCTGAAGCTTCGAGATATCCATGCCGTTCGATGAAGCACCGATGCGCGAGAATGTGGTGATAGGAACAGCAAAGGCAAGAGGAGCAGCTGCGAATGCCGCAAGAGCACCAAGTGATTGACGAAGAGTGAACATTATGATTTGTGTAAATGTGGTCGTAGTAGTAAACAAAACGCGAGAGATTAGTGTTGAAAGATTTGATAAGAAAGACCAAGAGCAAAGGAATGGAGTGTCAAGCAAGTCGTCCAAGGACTTATAGGTATGTCAGAGAGAAGCCAAGTGAAACTCGGTTCGCGATACCTTGCTCAGGCGACGAACTATCGAGTAACCTGAAGCATGCAAACGTGCACGATTCACCAGGCGAGAGAGTTCGTTGCCTTGCTAAGTCAACCTCATCGCCGGGTGGACACTGGGAGGACCTGGGGTTACAACGTGCACGACTGAGGATTGTCAGGCACAGTTTCCCGTTTGGCCGATAGTCCAGGGGTTATAGTTGCAAGCCCTTGCGCCGTCGTTTGCGGAGGTCCTGTGCTGGGTACCGAGTGTTGCTATTGTAAGCTGCCGACTGTCTCTTGAGACGCAGATCCAGGAGTCTTCTCTCACCTTCGCAATACAGCGACCACTGATGTGGTTGTGAAAGCTCATAACACTTTTGCTCTACCACTGTCATCCGCAGATATAATTTATCGGATGAGCTCTCATCGCAAACGCTCAATGTTCGAAACCTATCGTACATTCTAACAGATAGATGGGTGCGGTTTTCAGCACACGGGGTTGTTGTTTGAGAGTTTGCGGGGTGTCAGAGATTCGCTTGATAAACACGATCTAGCGTTTCACGAATGCTCTTGGTATACGGACCGTGCCGACGAGTGAAAACCATGGCACGAGGACATGCGGGAGTGTTTTGTGCTGGCAGCATATTGTATAACTGGCATGTGTCTGCGGAAAGCCGCACAGATATAGGCGGTCCTAAGTTGAACCTTGCGTTTCCAGTAAAGTGCTGCACATTGAGATCAGAATAGGAGTGACATGGACATCGAAGATCGAAACGTGGTTTGCGATAATAGGTTGCATGCGGATGATTCACCCCCAGATAAATTCCGGCATCTATGGCTATGTCGATCTTCTTCCGTCGGATCATGTGAATCCTGGTAAGCGGGATTGTTCGATGGCCGCGCAAGCAGTCTAAAAAGCATTCATGTTGAGGAGAGATACATGGTCGTCGAAAGCAGCGTCTCGCATTAGTATAAGAAGGTGTACTGTACTTGAGAATACCGTTGCAGAAGAGGGTCCTCAGAGCCGGAGAATTTCAACGAATAACTACTTGGAGGCAGTTCCCCGACAACGGGCGAAACTCCACACTATTTTTAAAGGTAATTTGCTCGTCTATAATTAGTGATGAGGCTTTACACAAGACCGGAGTCGCAAGATTGGGACAGACAAGACTTTACCACTCTCGGTCAAGCAGGCTGAAAAGAGGTGAGCAAGACGTTGATCCTGACTCTGTGTGAAGCTCTCAGCGCGGGCCGCGGATGTCCATCCTCATTCAAAAAAAAAGAGATACGGATGTGTGATAGGCCGAGCATGCGCGTAAGAGAGAGCTCGAGCAAGCGAATGAGGGGCACGAGAGACATGGACGGAAGAGTTTATCGCAACAGGAGAACGCCTTGCAGCAGGGAGTGCATGAACACAAGTCAAGTCCAGAGGCCAGACCGGTTGGAAGGGCAGTAAAGAGCATTACGTGCTCGGGGAGAGATGAATGGCTTTTTGCTAGTCTTTGTCGCGCCAAGCAAGCAATTCGCAACCGCCAAAAAGGTAAATATGTCAGCTTCAAGGTCATCAGGCACTTTGAAGTGAGTGATGCTGTCAGACACGTCCGGCCTTACAGTATACTTGACTAGAGTGGGACCCGAAAGTCCGGAAGATCAGTGGGAGTGCCGAAATTCTACAGTCGAGTAAAACAGAGATCGACTCTTGTGCGAATCAAAAGAAGACGGCAACAGGAGGTCTTCTCTTTGCTCGGAGTGTTCAGAGATAGACTAGCTTCCCTTGGGTGGGCTGCAGCAACCCCTCGATTTGCTCAATCTCGGCGCGTGCGCTCCAGACCATCGGCTCATTCAGCGAACAGCAGCCCTTGGAGGGTGGAGCAGACTATTCAAATGCTATCCAAACTGCATTGGCAGAAAAGGACGAACCGCAAATCTCAGCAGTCCTTTGAAGGCCACAGCCTGTCGCCGCAGCCTTCGCCCGGTACGTATACCAGCCTATCAGTGTGTTTGTTGCTATATACGGACACCAAGGATGGTGCAACAAGAGGAAAGGAGAAGCAAAGAAGATTTCAGCTAATATTCGACCATGTCTACAGAGCTACAGCCTGAAGGAGCATCTGCAAGTCCACCTTCTCGACGGCCTGGATTCCTCTCTCGAGTACGCAGTCAGCGATTCTCGACAGTCAATCTGCCAGCCAACTCATCACATCAAGGTGGGTCTCTATAAAAACGGTTGATATATTGGTCGCTGACACGACATCAGAAGCGTCAAGCAACCCAGTACCCAAGCGACATTCATACTACCAGCCTGCCCAGCCATTGTACGACACGGCCGAGGCTCAGCGTCCGGTATGAACAAGTCGCAGGGTCATCAGGTGACGAATGACATGCTGATATTCCTTGACAGAGATCAGCAACTCCAGAGCGCTTTGCACCAGCTCCTAAGGCGAATCAACAGTCGGCGACAGCAGCAGACTCAGTGTCACGGTCGTCAAGTATCTATACGTCGGGAAACGCTGGTGGAGAGAGTCTGACAGGCATTTGGAACCCGGGGCAACTGGTACCAGACGGCAGCCCGTCAGAGCAGTTCGAAGACTTGAGCCAGACGATTTCAGGCATGAGTGTCAACGGAGCAGACTCGCTGTCATCAGATTCGGGGCCAACGATGAACGACCGGTTCATGCAACGAAGGTTGCAGCGGCTAAACACCGAACAGGGTTTCCGCGAGCAGCGTCAAGCTTCGCAGTCTCAGGCGCAGGCGCAGGCGCAACACTCGAAATCGTTGTCGTTGGCTCAGGCTGATTTCCACCACCAACAAGCACAACAACAACAATCCATACTGCATCACTCGGATCAGCCGCTGCCCTCCCGCATTCCTTCCCAAGTCATCCCCAGCGTCCCTGCTTCGACCGCCACGACGCCGTCCTCGTCCTCCGCTTCGCCGCACTCGCACTTCCGTCACGACACTCCGCAACAGCCTCAATACCAACCGCTTAGGAATTTCGCAAAACTCCACGACGACGGCCCAATCCACCTCTCCACCTCACCGAGCAAAGCCACCCCGCGCCAGCCCTCGATGGCTTCCTCCAACCAAAGCCCCGCCCCGACCGCTAGAGACCCTTCGATCCTGTCGCAACAACAACCACAGCAATCCAAAGACGTCGGTCGCTCGACGCCCCAGCCACAGGCCGAGGACTTGACCGAGGACCAGATTCGCCAACTGCTCAACGACCACAAGGAGCTCCGTAAGCCCTCCTACAATTCTTTGCGCCTCGAGTCCTTGCTAATCGTTATTAGGCGAAAAATACCAAAAGGTCAAGAAGTACTATTTCGAAAAGGAGGACCAGGTCAAGCAACTGCAAAACAGTCTCGCCCACCAACGAATCGCTCAGTCGCGCACTTCTCTCGACGACGGCGAATATGCGACCCGCTTCAACCGCCTCGACGGCCTGATCGCGCAATTGTCATTCAGCATTAGGAAGAGCTGGAAGTCGGTGCCTACTTGGCTGACTCCCGCCGTCAACAAGGATGCTATCTCTATCGGAAAGCAGGAGATGACGGCAGTGGGACGAGCTTTCATTTCAAAGTGGCTGGTAGAGGATGTCTTCGACCGCTACTTCCATCCGGATCTTGACTTGGCTCTCTCGACACAGTTGAAGCAGATGCAGAACAACATTCGACTCTTCGCCCCGCCCGCATCGGTACATGAGGATGAGGAGTACCTCACTTCGAAGGTCGTCAATTGGCGCTTGACCACACTCGAGGCCATGCAAGACATTTTGCGCTTGCCGGAAGCTCAGAACCACCGCTCTCACATGACCGACCTGCTCAAGACGCAGCTTAGCACTGCCTTGGAATCCCACCTCGACAACCCGCCCATGTCTGACCTTGAAGGTGGCGTGCACATGATCTGCGAACTTGCCGTCGCAATGTTGGGTCATCTGCCACAGGAGAGCCGTGATGTTCAGATTGAATACTTCCTGCCGGGATCTGCTGTGAACGTTGACATTATGAAGATCGAATCTGGTATACCAGCTCTGGCCACATCTCTGGCTGATGAGATGGCAGAGCGTGGCAGCGTCAACAGCGAGTTGACCGACTCGGGTGATCGAGCATCTACTGAGCTGAACCCTCGCCGACGCATGCTAAGTGTTCTCACCAGCCATAAGAAGGGCCATCCAGCACAGGGCAAGTTGAATGGTGGCAGCAGCACAAGCTTGGCTGGTAAGGAGGATCGTGTGCGTCTTGCCGTTGGTATTGCGGCTCATGTCCGAGAGCGTGGCATTCTCGTCAAGGCTCCAATCTTCACAGCCATGTGAGCACATGGTGGCCAGGTGCCATTGTCATGACCAGGCAACAGAGTTTGTTGAAGGTCACACTTTCGTTATTCGTGTTTTAAGGCGGAGCGCGCCTTTGGAGATACCCTGCAGGTTAGGATTGAAGAAAGTGAAGGAAGCTTGGATGGATGCCTATTTAAGGACTTCTGGTTCTTGCGGTCTAGGATGGATGTTCTCTGTCACCTTTTTTTCCACATAGGTGGATGGGCTTTTAGGTATATCGAAGTCGCCACTATGATTTCACCATGTCCTCGTGTTAGGCAGTCACCCGGCTCAATCTTATAACAGTGACATGTTTGTTGGATTGAAGTGACTGGTCAAAGTGGGTGTTGTGCAAAGTGAAGCAGTTGGCGGTAAAGTCCGATGGCTCCGTCGGAGAAAGAGCAGCCAACGGAATCATGACGCCGGATTCGGTTTGACAAAGTGAGGGCATCCGACCAGCTCTCCAACTTGTCGGCTTGCATCGCTAATTGTCCATGTCGAGTAGCAATATCGACGGCTAGCCTCCGTTCGTTCCTCCTCTCGCCCGCCCCTCTAGACACCTGAGCAACCTCACAGGCGCCAAGGCAGCAATTGCGCCAGTCGCAAGCGCGGAAGAGCAATACCACCACAACAGCATGATTGAGTGTGCTGCCTAGATCCTCCATCCACGGCTATCCATCCCATCCGACGAGGACGACAACCACCACTATCACAGACATGGCAGCTACTCGCCAATGGGGCATCACGCCGCCCGTGTCGACGAGCTTCCCGACTGACAAGGAGCTCGCTCTCAGCGAAGCTCTCGTCGCCGAACTCAAGGAGCAGAAGAACTTTGAATCCACAGAAGACACAAACAAGCGAGTCGCCGTCCTGGCCACCTTCCAAAGGGTCACCGTCGAGTTTGTCAAGCACGTCGGCAGGCTGAAGGGGCTTCCCGACAGCGTCTTGCAGAATGCTGGCGGCAAGGTCTTTACCTTTGGCAGTTACCGTCTTGGTGTCTTCGGGCCAGGTGAGCCATCTCGGAGAAAGTCTGGCGCTTCTTGTCCTCTTTGCTCACATGTTCTTGTACAGGCTCCGATATCGACACGCTTGTCGTTGCGCCCAAACACGTGAGTCGCGATGACTTCTTCGAGCACTACCGTGGTCTACTGGAGTCCATGTCGCCTCCCGGTTCCGTCGAGAAGTGCACACTGGTGCCCGAAGCCCACGTCCCCATCATGAAGCTCGTATACCAGGGCATCGAAATCGATCTCATCTTTGCCCCTCTACAACTCAATTCGGTCCCACCAAACCTTGACCTCGAAGACAACAGCCTGCTGCGCGGCCTCGACGACCAAGATCTGCGCAGTGTCAACGGAACAAGAGTCACCGACGACGTCTTGCGTCTCGTGCCCCAGGAAAAGACTTTCCGCCATGCTCTGCGCTGCATCAAGCTCTGGGCCTCCAAGCGTGCTATCTACGGCAACATCATCGGTTTTCCGGGAGGTATCGCATGGGCCTTGATGGTTGCTCGTATCGCTCAGCTCTACCCCAACGCCTCCAGCTCGCTGATTGTCTCGCGTTTCTTCAGTCTCATGAAGACTTGGAGCTGGCCCATGCCTATCATGCTGAGGACTATTGAGTCTCCTGGTCCTCTCGGCAGTATGGTCAAAATCTGGAATCCTAGGATCTACCCTGCAGACGGCCGCCATATCATGCCTATCATCACCCCAGCTTATCCTGCCATGTGCGCTACTCACAACGTCACAAAGTCTACCCTGGCTGTCATCACGCGCGAGCTTGAGCGTGGCGCCGAAATCTGTAGTCAAATCTTCGATGAAAAGTCCGACAAGCAATGGAAGCATCTTTTCGAAGGCCATACCTTTTTCACAAAGGACTTCAAGTTCTATCTCAGTATTGTTTCGGGCAGTCTAAACGAAGAGTCACAAGGCGATTGGAAAGGTTTAGTACAATCAAAAGTGAGAAGACTCATCGGTAGCATCGAACAGTCCCAGCCGAATGTCGCTTATGCTCGTCCATTCACCAAGGGCTACGAACGTATGCACCGTGTCAAGAACGATGAAGAGAAGGACCAAGTCATGCAAGGCAGCACGAAGTATCAAATCTCAAAGACCGAGATTGTCGAAGAGGCACAGAACGTCAAACAGTTGTCTGCCGAAGACACGTCCGCTGACAATCTCAATGAAGCCGTCTCGAAGATTGAAAAGCCTGACGAGAAAGAAAATGGCATGACCAACATTTGGACAACAACTTACTATGTTGGCCTTGAACTGGTACCCGGTGAGTTGTTCCCTGCACGCTGTCTGTGTCGATATGGCTGGCTGACATATGAGGCTTAAGGAGCCAAAACCCTCGACATTGTTCATCCCGTGAAGGAATTTAGGCACCAATGCACGCAGGCTACGCAGTACAATGAGGATGTGAACTCCATACGTGTCGTTGTTGCGAAGAGGTCAGTTTCTCTTTATCTCAACATGCTTACAAAACTGACTCCCCCCAAGCTACGACCTACCCGACGATGTTTTCCAGCCTGGCGAGCAGCGTCCAGTTAAAGCAAAGAAGGCAAAGGCCGCGAACGGAACCAAGAAGCGAAACGCCGGCGAAGCAAACCTGGACGTACGTATACAACCACGATGTCGACAAAAAGCCTTACCTTCTGGGATACCATGAGCAGTTCTTCCGCCTATCTTCCCCTTATCTTCCATTTCTCATCGTGTTTGTCTACTGACGCAGATTCCAATCGATAGGAAAACGGCGATGCACAAAATGCATCTAAGCGCAGACAGTCTGGCGTCACGAACGGCCAGGATGCTTCTAACGGTGTCAAGACTTGATCACCTCATACGGTACGGCATGATTCTAATCCATCTTGCTCTCAGCGGCGGTGAAGGTATCCATGTACAGAGTCCCCTTCGGCCTTCGGGTTCGATGAGCAGTCTGACTGCTTCACTTGATAGGATGCTGATGCCAGCGGCTGCCTAATGCGTGGCTTACTCCGCGACCACCACAGAAAAAAGAAAAAAGGACAAAAAAAGTGCCTCTGGGGCCAAGGTTTGTGTTTCTCACTGCGCAGAGCCGTGATTTACTCGAGTGCTGCCCTTGCTTTATTCTTCGTATAAGCAATCGACTGCGTTGCGAAGTACTCAAAACAACACAAAAAACAGGTTCAATCAGCATTCTCCGGAATTGCTCAGACAGAGATCCCAGCTCCTGAGATCGATCATGGAGACGCAACAAGCTTTCCATCCGCATTTTCTGCAAGGCGTTCAGGGTTCAAGGCTTCATCCGGGGGAGTTCACAGGTGTTTCTGCTGCAGGGGAGGCCAAGGAGGGGACACAAAAAAAAAAGGTCAAGTAGAGGGCAAACGGGCGAGATAGCTTTGCTTTTCTGTTCTTCTTCTCTTCACACGCACAACGCAATCAAAAATCCGCATTTTTGAGGACCTGTCTGGACCTCGACAATAAGCATGCCTCCATTCTAGAGCTGAATCGCGTTCACATGTGATATTCTATGGCGGATCTCAGCCCCGGCTGAACAGAGCAAAACAGAGTTTGGGCTACGGACGATTTTCGGACGTCTCGCTTGCTTGACTGGGATGATTGATTTTGTGGAGGCGGACAAGACAGGCGAGCCCTTCCAGAAGGAGTCAAAGGTGCGCAAGAGACAAGAGGATGCATGCATGTGTTGTTCAGGCGGCGGCATGGCTCAGCGAACGAATAGGAGATATTGCACAAAAATGACTGATATCATCAATCGCGCGCGCGCTCGCATCTGGCGGCAAGGAAAGAGCCGGTTTCAGATACAGACAGATTGCAGATGGAGAAGGTGGGTGTAAAGTTTCGAGATCTGTGAGATGCCGAAAGTCAAGTAGGACGACAACGGATAAACACCGATGAGTCCTGTCGCGGAACTCTCAGATCAAGTAACACGGAAAGGAAAGAGCGTTTGACACAAGAGATCAATGCTCTCGGCGACAAATCGTGTTCAGCCGCAAGCCCTTTCCCTCCCTCTTGCGCCTTTCTTGGGTAAGCGGTGTTGGGCTGGGCTGGAACGGGGCAAGCTGCTGAGCAGTAAATTGATATCAGGTCACGCGTAATAAGCAGCGATCGGATAAGGGAAGGACACAATGCATCATTGGAGAGATAGGGGTCAAAATACGAGAATTTGAATCTTCACATTATGATTAATGACCTGAAATTGTATCTTGGAAAATTAGCAAGGCAGAGACAGAGGACAGACATGGGAAGCAGCAGAAGCAGAAACAGAAAACAGAGTTTAGGTGTGGTCGCGTCGGTTGATCGGGTCGCGTTGCATGTCCTTCCATCACACACCCAAAAGCGGTGACCCGCACTTAGGAGAGCCGTTTGACCATCCCATTTTGTGAGGGATCACGAAAAAGATCTGACATTTTTTGGGTATTGAATTAGTAGACTTGAGAAAGGGGGGTCTGTTGATGTTGTCTATCATAATATAACAATTCGGCCTTTCTCTTGTTGCTGATTGTGCTCTCACATAGTTGTGCCACGGTTGGAAGAAGTTGTTCTAACCATTGGCGCGAATCAGTGGATTTTGTCTCGAGGCTGAAAAAGGTGAGTTTGGACCCCCCTCTTTTGGCGCGTGAAGGCTGCATGTTCCAGGTCGAACGCAACAGCAAAAGTCAGCGCTTGCGAGAGTCGCAGAGTAGAGACTGATGATATATCGCATAGACATCGGCTGCAGGGCTTATTAAGAGAGCGCAGCAACAATCATCCTTGGGATCAGGCGGGCAATCGTTGTGTTTCAGCGGACGTTGTTGTCAAGTGCCTTGGCCGACTTGTCACTAAAGTTACGAAGCGCCTGGCCTACACGCCGCCGTCCTCTGGTCGCATCTTGGACCAACCACACGTTCTTTCCCCCTTCCGCCGCCCTTTGCAGTTTGCAACCCCGTCGTTCGCCCCTGCCTTTTTTGCTTTTCGCGCGTGCCTAAGCCTGCCTGTGCCTGCCTCATTCTCGCGGGGCATATGAAGTGGTGCTAGGACAGATGCCTTCGCGCTTCCGCAACCTCGTGGGCTCGAAACGGAAAGCGTCTGGAAACAGCCTGACCCAGAGCCCGAGCAACAACTCGCTCTCCACCAACAACACCACCAACACTCTCCAGCAGTCGTCGTCGCCCCAGCCGAACCGCGCGACTCAATCGCCGCCCCAGCCCGCTAGCGAGCGCAACTCGACTGCCTCGAACAACAACACGCTCGTCCAGCAGCAGCAACAGGCCAGCGCCTCGTCGACTTCGCTCGCGATGAACCCGCACCAGCACCCCTCGCAGCAGCATGGCTCACCCCAGCCCGGCCAGCAGCCTCTGGGTCGTCCGCCATCGTACCAGTATGTCAACCAGGCTGGTCAACAACAGCAGCAATTGCAGCAGCAGCAGCAAATGGCTGGCCGTCCGACGAGCCCAATGCCTCCTCCGCCAATCAACACCCAGAACCCCTATGGCCACCTTCCTCCCCACGCACCGCAACACATGTACGGGCAGCAACCCGTGTCGGGCCCGCCCGGTTATCCTATGCAGGCACCGCCGCAGCAACAGCAACAATATGGAGGCTACGTGCCGCAGCAGTCCATGGTAGGCGGTCAATACTCCTACAATAGAGGATACGCTTCTGAAGCCAATAACCAGCGGAGCAAAGCTCAACTCATCGTCGGTATCGATTTTGTGAGCAGATTCCTTTCTTCAATTGACACTTGTACACAAGTACTGACCACAGTGTAATCTAGGGAACGACCTTCTCGGGTGTCGCCTTCGCCTTTGCGACAAACACAGAAGCTAAAGAAGACATTATCGTCGAATGGCCCGGTGCCGGTACTGCGACCAAGCAAAAGGTGGGTCTTTTCAGACACAAAAGCGGTGACAACCGTTTGCTGAACGACTACGTATACAGATTCCAACAGTGCTCTATTACGATCAACACCAGCAAGTGGTAGGATGGGGTGCTGACATTGCTGACGCGCTTGCACCTACTGGCTACCCCAAGCCCGGTGTGCAAAAGGTCGAGTGGTTCAAGCTCCAGCTAATGATGAGCGGAAACACATATATCGATCCCATCAACCTGCCCCCACTTCCCCCGGGCAAGAGCGAGATCGATGTCGCCGCCGACTACCTTTTCAAGCTCCGCCAGGCCATGCGCAACTACCTTCAGAAGACGCTGGGTGAAGTTTTCACCCGTGAAGAGCGCAACATTCGCTACTTCTTGACCGTCCCCGCTATCTGGAACGACGCCGGTAAGGCAGCCACCCGTGCTGCCGCCATTCAAGCTGGTTTCCTCCGCGACGAGAACGACAACCGCCTGACTCTTGTCACCGAGCCCGAAGCCGCAGCCATGTTCTGCTCAAAGACTGGACTCCTCAACTTGAAGATTCACGACGCTGTTCTCATCGTAGACTGCGGTGGCGGTACCGTAGATCTGATCGCGTACGAAGTCGAAGAGGAGCACCCGTTCACCGTGGCCGAATGTACTGCTGGTTCTGGTGACTCTTGCGGTTCGACAGCATTGAACCGCAATTTCTCAAACATTTTGCGCGCGAAGATTCGTAAGATGAAGCTTCCCGATGGTTCGAAAACTGCCGGCCGTGTCTACGCAAAGTGTATCATGGACTTTGAGAACAGAATCAAGGCCGATTTCCGCAACAACGGTCAAAAATGGGCTGTCGATGTCGGCATTGAAGCCGAGTTTCCCGAGGCCGGTATTGAGGAAGGCTACATGACCTTCACGAACGAGGAGATTTTGCAGTGCTTCGAGCCAGTCGTTAACCGCATTCTGGAACTTGTTCGAAACCAGATCATCGCCATTCAGGCTCAGAACCGTGCCCTACAGGTCAGTGGACTTTTTCAATCCGATTCAAACGCATGCTAACTTGTCTCAGAATGTTCTCGTTGTCGGTGGTTTCGGTTCTTCGGAATATCTATTCCAGCAGATCAAGCTCCATGTTCCTCCCCAATTCCAATCGAAGGTTGTGCGACCCATGGACTCGGTTGCCGCTATCGTCAAGGGTGCCGTCACTGCCGGTATCACCGAGCGTGTTGTCACATCTCGTGTCGCTCGTCGACACTACCTCATGGCCACTCTGCAACCCTTCAAGGAGGGCCACCACCCAGAGCAATACCGTGTGCCCAGCTTGGACGGAAAGGACAGATGCAAATACACTCGCCAGATCTTTGTGCAGAAGGGTCAGCGTGTCAAGACAGGCGAGCCCGTCAAGGTCTCGTTCTTCCGTCAAGTCGCACCTGGCGCTACCCTCATGTACGAGGACGTTTTGTACGCCTGCGACGAGGACGTTTGCCCAGAATATACCAAGGATCCTCGTAAGCCACTTCTAATCTATTTCTTGAGGACCAACAAGCTAACAATCATGCAGGCATCAAGGAAGTTGTCACTCTCACCTCCGACCTGAGCCGCAAGAACCTGGAGAAAGATTTCGAGCGCATGGACACACCCCAAGGCACCTTCTACCGTGTTTACTTCGACATCTACCTCACACTCGACGGCACAGAGTTCAATGCCGAGCTCGTATGTCAAGGCGAAGTCATGGGGCGTTGCTCGGCCAGATTCAGATGATTCGACTTTCCTTCTCTCTGGCAACGATTTCTTGTTTTAACTCACTTTTTTATTGTTTCAAATACCCTTTCAAGATGGAAACGGCCCAAGTCATATACAACACACAACCAGCGGAACGCGAGATGAGACAAAAAAGACAACGGCCAAATCGGAGGGAGTCCGGCGTGTTTGAAAAGGAAGACAAAAAGCCGCTGCAGGAAAGGCTGACAAGGAGCAAAACAAGAGCTGATGTGGTTTCTGTGGATGTGAGCTATCTTTGCGACTCTACTATTGCTGGGTAAGAACTGCGGGCGATTTTTTTTTGGTTCTCGTTCTCCTTCGCCCTGAGCGTTTCGTTCCCTTGATCTGTTTGGTTACATTTATACTACTTTTTCCTTTGATCATCTCGGCTTTCGTCTTGTGAGGTGATGGACCGGTGGAACATGCTGTTTTTCCTGAGATATCTATACTACGTACGTACTTTTTATATGCTTAATTTGTTTTTCTGATTTGACGTGATAATACTTACTCTAGTGCATCAAATGGTGGCTTCGAACGAGAAGCAAGGGAAAATGTCGACAGACTCGAAATAACACCGCAAGAGCTCATCCTTAGTCCCATCAAGCTATAGACTATTGACCTTGACCGATATGTGTCCATGTACTGAGAGAGATACAGAAAAGACTCGTACTCAAGATACAAGGTAGATTTAAGCAAGCTCATCATCATCATCATCATCATCATCATCATCACCAACAGGACACGACTGACTCGCCTCATGGCTTGCTTGAACTCGATAAACCCTCCAACTCTCGCGGCTATGGTCTTATCACAAGAACTCATCACCAGTGACGGCCACACCGGCTTGTGTTCGCAATTGGAAGCCACAAGAGACCTTCACGGATGCGCAAATCAACGACGATGCTCCGTAGTGCTTCGCTCAAGAACTTGATGTGTACATGAATCGAAAGTCCTCGATATCGAGTCAGCCAGAAGGGACGAGCTCGAATTTGGTGTTTGAGGATGGCAGTGCTGGGAGCTTTGACCAACCAACAACAGGTCGCCGCCGCTTCCTTTGATGGAGAACAACATCCAAGTCACCTATTCTTCCCGCCATGTGCACCAAGGTTCTCACCGGTCTCTAGAACAGGAACTCGGACCATTAGGAACTCTGAAGGAATACTGGGGCCACTGTCTTCTGACACAAGGACGGCGACCATGGAAACAAGGCCAACAATGCCGGTCAACCACTGCGAGATCAATGCTTAGAGGAAACAATCCTTCGACAATCCAACTCAATCAAAAAAGTGGTCTCCAGTATGTTGGTGTCCACCAGGTATGCCGTGACTAGAAGCGCGAAGGATGGAAGGTCGGCGACCTCAGCCCCTCTCAATTCAACATTTGAAGAGGTCTTGAAGAGATCACTGCTATAAGAAACCACAAGTTCGCACTGCTGTAACTGCTCATCACACAGCTTCTCAACTCACTACGACAAGATTTGGAGTAACCGTTCGACCGCAACCTGTTCCATCAGACTCTCTTGCCCTAGCCATGACCTACAACACAAAGACAAAGAGCCTTGTCGCGCTCTCAGCCCTCCTCTTCTCGACCCAGGTCACTGCCTATGCCAAAATCAAGCTCTATACCGACGGCCAATGTCAAGAGCCTGTCGAAGGCGCTCGATGGGGATCCAGCGCTGGCCTCGACAACGAGCTCAAGTATCTAGAGATCACCAACGGAGTCCGCGATTTCCAAGACTTCTCGAATCCGATTGTTGACCCTACTTTCCCGGGTACCAACTCGACAGGTGCAGGATCGGTCGTTTACTTTGATGTCCCCCAGCCTGACCACACCTGTGCATACATCATCATGACCGATTACAAGGCCAACAAGTACTACGGCGACAACCCTCTTCCCGGCATGGCTCTGATCTGGGCCGCTCAGGCTGGCTGCTACTACTCCGAGATCCCCGCCCATGCCTCCCTCTTCACAACCTACTGCTGTGGAAGTGGAGACTGTTCTACCGTCGACCTCGGCCAGACAAGCATCCTGCCCAATAAGAGAGAGCTCTCCGCCACCACATCCAAGGAAAACGAGTCCAACGACAACAAGTCCAAAGACGACAAGCCTCGCTCCGCCTCATCGCTGACGGGCCTCGCCGCAGCAGCAGCAGCAGCAAAGCTCGAAGCCCGCGACGGCAAACACACCTGCAAACTCTACAACAAAGACGGCAGCCCCTACACAGCCACAACCAGCAACCAATACACCAAAGCCGGCAAACAGCAAGCCGTCAGCTCGATAGAAAAATGCGTCACTTCCAGCGACTGCGTACTCTCCGAAGCCGGCAGCGTAGACACGTCCACAACAATGAGCACCTCTTCCTCCACCTCTGTCGGTTTCGACGCCGGTATGTCTGTAGGGATTGAAGCCGGCACCAATTTCATCGTCGAAGCTACCGTGTCTGCTGAATTTTCTTTGGCTATTACCAAGTCTTGGGAAACTGCTACTGGTAAAGACGTCAGTAATGGTACTAGTCAGACTGTCACTCATCAGTTGGGTATTGTGGAGGGGCAGGATGCGTTCTTGACTTTCACTCCTACTTATATCTGTCATGAAGCTTATATGGCTTGTGATGGGCAGGAAATGTCGAGTCAGCCGATCGAGTATTGTACTCTGCCCAACGATGAGTCCATCAATGTCAACGGTATCTTCTCTACTGTTTACTGCTAGATGGAGACTTGGATTAGAGGGTTTCATGGGAAATTGGAGATCGGATGGATGTGATGTGATGTGTATCAAAAAGGCCAATTTACTATCACCTCTTGTCAAATTTCTTATTAGGAGCTAGAGAAGAAGCAATAGCAAACTGTTTTTTTGTTTCATTTTCGGTACATAATCGCTCGCCTGTATTTTTTTGTTTTCACTCGGCACAATTGTGTCGAGTATCATCCCTACGTTTCTTCATTGTCACTTCAGTTCTCCCACGGCATTGATACCCGAAGCTGCACCCATGTAACGCACGAGTAGGTTGAGACAGCCAGCGCGTTTCAAACAGAGCAGCATGGTATCATCTGTGGACAGATCTCAGACTGCTTGGGAAGAGAGTAGCCGTTCAACCGACTCATCGTCTCCCGTGGCGAGAAGACGCTCCACCAACCAAGCCTTCGCCTTGGGATGCGCCAAGAGCTCCACCATCGCATCCTGGACCTTTTCGGCAGGGATGGTGACAAAGTGTCCGGAAGTAGCGGCGTCATCATCATCAGCACCGCCAACGCCCACAGCAGCAGCGGCCATGGATGCAGCTTCATCAGGCGGGGGACCTTGGAACGGAGCCCACAAGGTATAAGGCGAGCTGGCCTTCCAAGCCATCATGAAATCTCTGAATGGGATGAACGTGTTGGGCGTCGCTGAGAGCTGGTCCCAGGGGCCCGTCGGCCATGACACCATTAGTTTGTAAGGTGGTTCTGCGTCGTAGCCTGAGCTGATTACATCCAGCGGGAAGTCATAGTCGAATAAATCACTGAAATCTTCCTCATTGTACTGGCGACGGACGAGGGCGTTGACGGAAGTAGTGGATAGTTGGGGATAGACGGACGGAGAGAAGGACGGCGGGAGCGGGCTGCCGGTTGCGAGATGGAAGGTCAAGCCGGCGAGGGCGACGAGGGGAAGGGTGGGAAACATGATGGTTTGTGTTGGATCTGATATGAGCTTGCAAGACGATGTTGAGGAGGAAGGGAACAAAGTCAAGGAAGCGCGTTTGGGGCCTTTTTGTATTTCAGTGTGGCTCCCAAGGTGATGTGTACGGTTAGAGATGATATGAGTTTGTTACGATTGGATGAGCCTGGACGCTTAAGTCTTGGTGTCAATGATGTACTGTCCACACGTGGGTTAAGCTGTTACAGTTGGTCACAGGCGGCGCATTGTTTCTCGACCCAGGTTTTGGAGTAGACGTTATGTTTCATTGGATTGCCCCTTTGCACCATTTCATCACGGATGCAATCTAGTAGGTTTGGTGCTTCTTGACCTCCTCCCACAGCTTGGGGTCCTGCTCGACGCGAACCTGCTCGGATTTGTCGTCGACGAGCTCGTTCAGACGGCGCAAGTCCATGTCCTTGGCAAGCAGAGGGATAACGTACTTGTCGAAAGTCTGCCAGTAGGGGTTCTCGAGATGGTATTTCTGGCTCTGTTGAGTTTGTTAGAGCATGACGCGAATTTCCAAGCAACAACTCGGGTCGTAAGACTTGACTTTGCCATGTGGCAGAAGCATTGATGGATTAGAAGGACATGAACTCACGCTTTCGTGTGCGTAGCGCTCGACGATGGTGAAGGCGCGGGGGTCCTTGGTGTCTTGCATGACGAACCTGACATGTCATCAGCTCAATTCATGTGCTTGTAACTCCAAGTCGATGCTGCAAAGCATACATACCAGCCGAGACACTCCTTGTCATTGGTGTAGACCTGGCTAGCTTCCTGGAGCTTTGCGATCAACTTGTTGATGGACTCCTGGTCCTCCTTGGCGTAAAGGTGCACGACGAGAGTGTAAACCATGGTGACGGTTGTGAGAATCTGATTCTGGTACGGAGAATTGGTATGAAGTTGATATGTTGTGTTTGAGGAGGGGTACGAGCTGGCGGCCGAAGTGCTATGCTGTTTGCGCAATCGGGCCTTTTCCGACTTTGGCTGTCATACGTCATTGCTCTTCCTGCTGCAGGTACGGAGTCGTCAATCGAGCGGTAGAAATGCAAGATGTTTTTGAGATTGATGTAGCTGTCCACAGAGATGTCGCAAGCTACTTCTTTCTTCGCGCTCTCGAACACCGGACGCTGTGAAAATACGATCATCAAAAGGCACAATGGTTTTCAAACCGAGTGGAGGTCCAGTGAGAGCGAGTAAATTAAGCTCTCTCCGACCCCTGATAGACTGTAAATTATCCATCAAAATGCACAAAGTTTTTGGAAAGTAGGATGGAGTCCAGTGAGAGCGAGGAAGGAGCCGGGCTCTCACTGGACCAAGCTTCAGACCCGAAAAGAATCGTGCATTGCAACATGGGGATGGGAAGGAGCCATCAGTGGGAAGCTGGTATAACTTCTGCTCGCGAACCCCGCTCCTTGTACCTGAATCATCATCCCCAAAATCAACATCTCATTGCTCTCTCCTACCCTTGATGCAGTTCAAACCATCCGTCAAAATGCACAAAGTTTTTCAAAATCAGCAAAGGTCCAGTGAGAGCACGAGAGAGAGGTAGCTGGACGAGTTCGGAAGCTTCGCCGTTGTCTCTGTTTTGCCAAGACGGCATACTTGCTTTCACTTGTCGCGCTTTCTCTCACAAAAAACATCACAACATCATCACACCATCAACCATGTCAAAACGCGTAGCTGACGGTCAGGGCGGTGCAGAGCGATACGGGATCTCGATGGAAGAAGAGGCAAGGGACAGCGCCATGGACCCGCCTCGTAAGGCGACCGCCGCCCAGCTAGCAAAGCGATCGTAAGTACAAGTGACACAAGTGACCAAACCCCTACTGACGCTCTGTTTGCCCAGCATCAAACCTCTAAAAGGCCGCCCGTCATCCAGATCTTCTTCGCCGTCAAAGTCAACACCTGGCTTCGCCAATCCGTTTGGCTCCGATCCCAATCCCTTCGGCCAAAGCGCACCAGCAACCACCAGTTTCGACTTTGGACAGTCGACCACACAGAACAATCCGTTCAACTCAATGTCGACGTCACAGAGCTTCCCTCCCAATGCCCCTACCAATCCACCCAGCTTCGCACCACCTCAGACATCGAGCTTCAACTTCGGCGCAACCGCTTCCACTTCGGCACCCTCGGGCACATCCTTCACATTCGGCTCGACACCAGCGTCACCGGCACCCTCAGCTCCCGCATCGCCGGCACCTAGCTTCAATCCCTTCGCTGCCATGTCGACGCCCTCGTTCAGCAGCGAACAGCCCATCAGTGCAGCCGAGATTCGCGAAATCGAGTCGGCCGGTCCCACCTTGAGCCACCAAGGCAAGCTCGACCAGCTCGCCAACATCGTGCGTCACAGCGAGCCCAAGTACAAGGATGCCGACCTTGGTGGACTTGACCTTTCGGCGCTTCCAGCAGCAGTCCAAAGGAAGATGCTCGACTTTGTGCGCGCCATCAACGGTGCTAAGGCTCCTGCACCCGCTTTCAGCTTCGGAGGCCCCGCTGCTTCGCCTGCACCAGCAAGTCCGTCTGCCTTCAGCTTTGGTCAATCCACAACTGCCGCTGCTACTCCATCAAGCCAACCCGACGTCTCTTCATTCGGTGCATTTGCAGCTTCAACTACCAAGAAGGACGAGCCTCCTGCTAAGGCTCCTGCACCCGCCTTCAACTTTGGAGGCGCCGCTGCTTCGCCTGTACCAGCCGCCTCGTCTTCCTTTACCTTTGGAGCCTCAACGGCTACGCCGCCTTCTCCTGCTCCCACGCCAGCCTTCAACTTCGGAGCCTCCACAGTTGCATCTGCCTCTCCTGCTCCTGCGTCTGCATTCAACTTTGGTGCGACGACGGAAAAGAAGGATGAGACTGCACCCAAGCCCGCCACAAACGCCTTCAACTTTGGTGCGACAACGGAAAAGAAGGATGAGACAGCACTCAAGCCTTCTACAAGCGCCTTCAACTTCGGTGCTGCCGCAGCCCCTGCTGCTCCTTCATCTCCCAAGCCAGCCGAAAAGAAGCTTCCCTCTTTCGCCTTTGGTGCTCCTGCCGCTTCCAAACCTGCTGAAGATGTCTCTTACCCTAGTTTGGACAAGGTCTCTTCTCAAGAGTCGTCTCCTGCTCCGACATCCTCGTTCAGCTTCGACCAGCCAGCAGTCCCTGCCGCTTCATCGCCGTTCAAGCCCGCCGCTGCACCCGTCGCTCCTGAGTCTCCCAGACCTCAGAACGTCGATCTCGGTTCATCAATGTTCGGCAGCGCACCCGCTCAGCAAAAGCCCGTCGAGTCTGCCTTCAAGGGCTTCGGTGCTTCGACTTCAGCTCCCCCGCAATCGACTTCATCAGCTCCCACTTTTGGCTTCGGATCTTCCACCAGTGCACAAGCCCCTAGCCCAAGCAATGCCCTCGCAAAGACATCTGCACCGGGCGTCGCTACTCCGCCGGCATCTCCCATGCAGCCATCGGAACTGTCCTCTTCGTTGATCAAGCAGTTGAACGAGTCTCTGCGTGCTCACCTCGCTTCGGCCGATTCATCGCAAGACTGGAGTGCCATGATGCGCTTCTATCTCGAGCAGGTCGCCGATCTTCGCCAAGAAAACAGTGCTGCACCATCCACCACAGCCGTCGCCTCTTCCAGTGCTCCCAAGCAGATTACCGCTCCCTTGGCTCCTCCTAGCCGCGGCGAAAAGCGCGTTGCTGACGACGAAGTCACCAAGGACGACGACCACCACAAGCGCTCAAAGACATCCTTCTCGACTTCGACTTTCTCCTCGTCTACCACTCCGACCAAGCCTCTTTCAAGCACTGCCTCTTTGTTTGACGACATTCTGAACTCTGCAGAGAAGCCTCAGACACCTCAGCCGTCCAATGTCTTCTCGGCGGCCAGTGCAACAAAGACTCCCGCAGCTCCTGCCACTGCTTCTCCAGTCAAGTCCAACCCATTCGGCAACATCGTCCAGAAGGTTTCTGCCACGCCTGCACCTACTGCTTCCAAGTCTGGTTTCGTTCCTCCTGCTGGAGCCCAGGCCTTGCCTTCTTCCAACGGCATGCCTGCTGCACCCGCCTTCCAGATTCCCAAGTTTGGCGGCTTCAATGGCTTGTCTAAAACTGCTCCCAGTTTCCTCGGGTCCTTCGGTCAGAGAGCTGCCGAGCAAGAGGCAAAGGAGCGTGAAAAGCGCAAGGAAGAAGACATGGATTCCGATGAAGACGAAGAAGAGTGGGAGAGAAAGGATGCCGAGAAGCAGGCCCAGAAGAAGGCCGAACTGTTGGCTGCAAGCCAACCTCTCAAGTTCAACCTAGACACCTCCAAGAAGACCAACAGCTCTGCCTCGGCTGTCTTCTCATTCGGCAGCACTCCATCTACCGCGAACACTTCTGCGTCATCCAACATCTTCGGCAACCTTTCCAGCAGCAAGCCCGACGACGAGGACAATGACGGCGACACTGATGAGGACGAGGATGTCCATGCTGCACTGGCCAACGCTTCTCCTGCCAAGCCTGCCGCTGGCAAAAGCCTTTTTGACCGTGTCTCCTTTGACGCCGAAAAGGAAAAGACCTCTGATGCTCCTAGTGCCTCCTTCAACTTCAGCTCTTTCGGCAGCTCGGGCCCTGCCTCTGACAATACCTGGAAGGACACCAACCCTATCAAGTTCGGTGCTAGCACACTTACTGCCGGTACCACCACTCCTGATGGTTCTCCTGCCAAGGCTCCTGCTCCCACGTTCAGCTTCGGTGGTGCTTCACAGCCTGCCGGGAAGTCATCGCCCTTTAGCGGTATGTTTGGTGCCAAGCCTGCAGAAACCCCCAAGCCTTCTTCTTCTGGCAGCATCTTCGACGCAGCAAAGTCCTCAGCTCCTACCACTGGCTTCTCATTCGGTGGCTCTACGGCTGGTCCTCCAGGTCTTGCACCGCCTTCAGGTTCCTCGGTCTTTGCTTCCGCCGCCACATCTCGCGCCACCACACCCGGTACCACCACCACCACAGACGCCGAAGGCAGTGTTGCCGAATCAGAGCCTAGCGACACACCCAACGACACCCAAAAGGATCTGACCGCCTTGACCGCCGAAGAGCTTGCCACGTCCAACCTTGTTCACGAAGCTCGCTGCAAAGTGACCAAGTTTGTCAAGGAATCTGAAAAACAATGGGTCAACCAGGGTCTCGGCCCCATTCGCATCCTCGCCAGCAAGGAAACCGCCAAACCCCGTATCCTTGTGCGCGCTGATCCATCTGGCAAGGTCGTTCTCAACTTCAACCTCCTCTTGAACAAGGACCTGTATTCGATCAAGAGCGCCAAGATGGTTCAATTGAGTGTGCCAGCTGAAGATAAAAAGCTCGAGACGTTCATGTGTACATTCAAGGATGGTGGCAAGGCCAGCGAATTTTTGGACAAGCTCCATGAGGCTATCACCAAGGCTCAGGGCTAGGGCGGTTCCGTGCATATTTTCAGGTGTTTTTCTCTTTTCTTTTTAGGTTTTCCTTTTGATTGCGTTTTTCTTTTTGCTCCGTTACTTTATGAGGTGGAGGTTTTGTTTTGGGACATTTACGGATGGGTATACCCCGTAGGCAGCTTTTATAGCTCGGATAGCTGCATCATTGCACGGTTTTTTCTTTCCCATTTCAAAGTGTTGAGAAGCATGTCAATCGGCGTGATCCCTGTGGATGATTGTGAAACCACCGTCGTGCATCGAATCGTACAAGGATGAAGTTCGGTCCTGAAAAATCAGTTGAAATCACACACTACGGCGTCATACGAAGTACATAGACACTCTCATCTGTACTTGTCTCGAAAACTTAAACATGAAGGGACAAAAAAGAACGAGACAGGACAGTGGATGGTAGATGGTAGATGGCACATCTTTCTTCATCACAATCCACAGCCTACAACTTTACACACAACACATCCGGCTCTAGAAAAAATTGCCAAGCTCTCATCAAACCATGGAAGGATCATTGCAGCATGGGGGTTAAAAGGTGGAGGGTCGCGTAGGATGGCAAGTTTCTTAGGAAGGAAAAGCAAGCCCAAGAAGACAAACAGCTTTCACTGTAGTCCCCTGAGCGCCATCTCGTTGGCCATATCCTGGCGCCGCCGATTCTACGCAAATTGGCGGTCGATGACAAGTAGCTACGCACTGCATCGTATGAAGAGGATTGGCGTATTACCTTTCTCCTTCTCCTTCTCCTTCTCCTTCTCCTTCTCCTTCTCCTTCTCCTTCTCCTTCTCCTTCTCCTTCTCCTTCTCCTTCTCCTTCTCCTTCTCCTTCTCCTTCCCCTTCTCCTTCTTCTCCCTATGCGATATAAGGCGGGAACCCCGGGCGATGTAGTTCGTCCAAATGTTGAGATGGGGTCTTCCTCCCTAAGCTTACTGACCTGGTGCGCTTCTTCTCTCTCTCAGCTTCCCAGGCAGCGGCAGCGGGTGGTAGGGCGGGCGGGTGACCGGATTCTGGCCATTTCGGCCTCGCAGGCAGCTGCGGCGGCGGCTCTCGCGCGGGCCCTCTCCCTGGAGGTGCGGTGTACAGTAGAGGGAAAAGTCGCGAGCAGAATTTATACTGGCTCCGTGCTGATAGCTCCTTCCACACCCAGCAGCTTCCGCTTTTGGGCCTTTCAATGAAAGTTCTAGCCAGTGGCCGCAGACACGAGAGCGGCGCAATAACGCCATACGAACCTGCAACTTGGTAAATAACATATCCGACTCTAGAAAAATAATCCAAGTTCTCATGATCATTTACCATGGGGGGTAGAAGGTAGCGAAAATCATCTTTCTGCCTTTGCATCTCTTTCATTCGTGGGCTCGTGTGATACCACATGTGTAAGGCGAGATTCGTGGTGGATACCGGGCATTTCTGAAAAGCTCTGGTAGATAAAAGGCTTCATCCAGCAGAGACCAAACTTACCGCATCCTCAAGAAGACAGGAGTGACAGATGAAAGTAGAACTTCAGACAGTTCGAATGATAGTGCAGAGACAGAAGGAAGGGACCTCGGGCCAACAAATACGTCCGCATTTGTGTACCGCGACAGCTGAAGCGTTTGAACCCTCCCCGTGTGCTAAATTTTGTCACGCGCACCCTGTAGAAATGCACAATGTTTTTAAGATCAGTGCAGCCCTCCACTGAGAGTGTGAAACTCAGCGCCTCTCTGCGGACGACTAGAGAGATCTTGAAAACATTGTACATTTCTACAGACCAAATAACCCCGGGCATGGCCGTGGGAGATGGCTAGAAGTGACAGAATTTAGCACACGGGCAGGACAGAGAAGGAGCAACGGATGGAAAGCCCGGTCTCGGACAACAGTTCCGATGTACAAGTACTCAGGTACCTTGAGAAACCACGAACCAGGTTCATTGATTCAAGTATGCATTATTGGATCGTGCTTGCATAAACGATAAGATATGTATCCGCGGTATGTAGGAAGCAGGAGTCTCAACTCAGCTGGCGGCTCCACAAGCTTGCGGCACATACTTTCGAATTCCAGACTGAGGAAGTCGGTAGCTGCAGTGAGCTGAAGAGCTGCAAAGTCAGATGCAGGGTAAGAGATGCCTTGAGATGTGGTAGAGAATCTATTGAATATTGTGGAGTGGTGATGAGCAAGAAGTGTGCGCCATCATCCATGCAGTATGCAGTTCGCTCTGCACATCACAAAAGCGGATTAGCCTCAATGCAGGGTCCATAGAGCACTGCAAGTATAGTGCAGAGCAAGGGCCAGCAAAGCCACTCGCGGATACATACCGAGTTCGGTTTATAGACCATACCGAAACTTTTGGACCAAGGACAGCCGGACAATGCCTTCTCGAAAGTTTCTGTGGCAAGTGCGAACAAGCCATGCCTCGTGAATGAGAGACATCCGGCTCTTTTTCATCCACGCGACGAGGCGTCTAGACACACGCGAAGAGAGCAGAGACATACGGCACCAAACAACATTGTCCACGCCGCCGCCGAGAGCAGTACCGAATGGCATTCACTCCGAAGCTGTGCGACAATAGTAGCCGATGAGACTGCAAGCCCTATACCATGAACAGTTTTCGGACCTCAGAGCCGATACAGACTTACCTTTTTCCAAGAAAAGAGTCACGGTGAAGCCCGAGAAGAATCAAAGATTGACTCACCAGATAAAGCTCTCGGAACAGCCGACGAGGCGTGCGGAAAGCATAAGCAGACGACAGGTGAACAGAAGAGAAGGGCAACAGAAACGGAGTTGCGATGCCGGTGGTCGTACGACGCCCGACTGTTGCATAGAAGAAGGGAGAGCCGCAGGGTTCTTTTCGAACAGTCTGGGCAATAAGAGCCGTGTGTTATAGAATTTTGGGGCGTCCTTGGGCGTCAGCTGAAAGACTGCAAGCCACGAAGAGAAGATCTAAAGAAGGACGCCTCTCCAAACGGGATCTGCTTGAACCCTTGGTTGTGCGCAACGGTCTGGTCACAAGTCTTGCTGATGCAGAACTCTGCGACTTGTAATCTGCAGCCGACGACAGCTGTCTGTTCGAGTCAAGAGAGTTGTGTCGAATTGTGGTAGAGGTCAGCAAGACTTGTGAAAGAATGATTGATAGGCAGATCTTTCCGCGCGTAAGCAGTCCGCAGCCGCTGGAGGATTCGTCGAGCGTTATGAAGCCAGCCATGCAATCTGAGTGAGCAGTGTGCTTTGCATTCAAAACCTCACTCGGCTTTCGAAACGCCGCTACATCTTCTCGCTACAAACATTTACGTTTATGCTTCAGACAGAGACCATAATGCACAGGGCAGACGTTCCATGAGATATGGCTGGTAAAGCAGTAACAGTGCTGGCGATACGTGCGTATGGAAGCATCAACCACAAAAGGTCGAAGCGTGTGAAGCCAGTCAGGGCAAGGCGTCTCTGGCCCTTGTGTTTCACAAACGCCCAAGCAAGAACCGAGGGAAGGATTTCTAGAAGCCGGTAGAGGTCTGCCGCCAGCACGGCATGGAAATTTTTCCGACAGACAACTGTTTCACGAGGATACCATACCCATGCCAATATGTCTTGCGACGAGGCTGGTCACCGGAGCGCAGTAGTAATCAGAACCTCAGCTGCGTGTTGTGTTGGGTGCTTCAAGAGGCCGAGGAAGGATTTACGAGACGGTAGAGCAGCTCCAACGTCTTTTTCCTTGTGAACCATTCTTTGGCGGTGGGGCTGTAGTACTAGGTATACATAGCAAAGGATGAGTCCGAGGATAGCGGTATGAAAAGTCCGCCCGAAATAACATAGGCTTGGTTCGTTTGGCAGAAACAACCGGACAGGTAACTCGGAGTCCGTCGACGTGAAAACCGTTAGAAGACGACGCGCACAACTCGACGTGGCTGGGGCTGTGCAGGAAGACCGTTATGACCCAGCGATGCCTACAACAGTAGGTGAAACGCAGGCATGTGAAGAAACGCGATAAGTTGCAGGACATGGCGATGTATGCGTGTCTTCGTCGAACGCAGGTGCAGATGCAAGTCGAGGAAAGAGCAAACAAACACAGATGAGCTGCGGGGCACATGCATGGATCTGCAAGATGGCGGGGGGATCGCTGCACAGCACGAATGAAAATTCTCCGGTCACCGCAACCATCTGACCTGAGGCCGACCAACACTTGCGACAACAGCTGATGCGCGACGCGCGAAGCACAGCTGCTTCAGACCCGCGCTTTTCAGGAGCCGAAGAAATGCACCATTCACAACGTCCACGGCAACAGAGATCCGACAGTCTGGTGGCTTGCTCCTCGACCACCGTAGATCTCTTGCCCTTTGTTGAGATGCCGACCCAAGCAGCCAACCAAGAGTCGAAGGATTCAACCACCACCACGTGCAGAGAGGAAGCTGAGCGTAGACAAGATGGATGAACTTGCGGAGTAGTCGGGTCTTCCAGCTCCTGGGACTCTGTTCCGGTCGAGTGGTTGGCCTCGGTGTTGAGCTGCACTATCGAAATGCCTCGCAGTGGTACATTGCAGTCATCATGGCACTCGTCAAAACCCTGAACAAACACTGGTAGCACTTCTGCAGAGCTATTGCATTCGGCCGACTTTCTCGTCTTGGTTCGATGAGTTTGAAGACATGTGAACAAGTGGATCAGCACGAAGAACTCAAGACTATCGGAGTCTGTGTTCTTGGTCTTGATCCGCCTTATGATTGATCCGCCGTACAATACGTCGATCCGGCGATATAGCAAGACAATGCCAAAGCATGTACAAGAGCGCTTGAATCATGCAGAATGTCGATCGAAGAGAGCATGTGTTGTTCTTTGTCTCCCGTGTCCAATAACGTTTGAACAGAAGAAGAGCACATGTCGTATGCGGCAAGAGTGACGCAGAGATTTGTTGATTCAGATCTCAAGAACATGTTTGAAGGTTACCGACGAAAAGGGTAACAGCCTCGGCGGACTGCCCGCAATCCCAGAGGAGTGGCTTGCCGGGGCCGCCGGTCTTTCGGGGAAGGCCAAAGGCTTGGACGACGCCGAAAATGGATACAAAGTTCGGCAACACATGTAGAGGGCAAGACGAGATGTCAAGAGTGCTTGAAAGAGTATGTGTGACCATGGAACAGTGATCGGGCTGCCGTATTAGGAAGACGCAAGGGCTGGCTTATAGGTAAGACATTCGAACGGCGACGTCGATCGCGAATTCCGCTGCCAAACGGAGAATGTCTTTGTGTCTCGGTTCACGCCTGAAGGAACATGAACCAGCGGAGGAAGGCAGGACAGGCAGTTGAAGTAGGTAAGACATTGCCTGCAGGTACAGGTTGCAGTCTCGGGAGATTATGTTGTATTGTGGGTCCGAGGACAATTTCCTCCCGCGCATGCTGAGTGGATAAAATCTGCAAGCAAATGGAGATCGTCAGCTCAAAGAGGAAGGCCGAATGGAATGTGATCTCACGAATCGTGATCAGTATAAGCAGGTAGAGTTAAGTCGGAAAAGTATCACGAGTAGCAGAAATTGGCTCTATGGATTGTCATGGACTGTGCTGCGCAGACGCATAGGGCAGCGCTATGAAATTGTACGGTCCTTGTTTGGGATATTGAGATTGCAAGAAAGTTCACGACAGAATCGCCGACAGAGCTGAACAGAGCAGACCAACGGAGAAGGAGTTGGGTGCTCGTATTCTAGGCGAAACACAGCTCTAGGACTGGCACGTAGATAGAGTATGAGTTGTCGCAGCGGTCAGAACATGTTTCTGCAGATGCAAGTATGACTCGTGGTGGCTTGGTGGGCTGGACGGTATGAGTAGAGCTGACTTGTAGCAGAGGTACCACGACAGAGGGGAGCTGTGACCGCCCGAAGGCTTGGGTGACTGTTGCCAGGAAGAGCAGGGTCAAGCTGATGATGAGGTGCAAGAGGGCTTGAAGCTACAAGCCACAAGTTCGGTACGGCATGCCAATATTGCGGAGAGGGTCTGGTAGAAAAAGCCGGAATCTTGGAGGTCGCAAGCTGCTTGACTTTCCACATCGTCTGCCTTCAACCTTCTCCTGCCTCCATGATGGCAACTTCAACGTCCCGCGGCAGGCTTGTATGGGTATCTATCGCAATCGATTGTGTCTTGTCTTAGGTTATCATTGACGTCGGCGATCCCGTACGTCAGCAGCGAAACGGCTGCTGGGAGCAGCGAGCTCGCGAGGCAGAGATGATCGAGCGACGTTGCAAAGCCGTTGCAGGATTTGCGGCTCTCAGCGTCTCGCGAATTTGCCAGTGTCGCACGGCACACGACTGAGCTGACGATGAATGGCCGAGCAAGGTCGACGTTGCCAAAAAGCCGTTGTTGTCCAGCTGTGCGACAACCGTCGTGATAGTGATACGACCAGCCCGCCGAACGTTTTTTCCTCTGCCTTGCCTTCGCATTTCCTTCACGCGACCGTTGCTATCCTTCCAGCGGGGCCGGGTTGAGTGAAACCTCAACCAAAGACATCAAGAACGGCCTGCCGTAGTCCAGCAAGCCGTAATGTGAAGCAGCTTGTGTCACTTCCGTGCCGTAGAGGTTTGAGATGTTATATTAACAAGCTCCTTCTTCTCGTGTCCACTAGAAATAATCTCGAAAGCTCATATACGACCTCTCTCGCTGATCCATCCAGGAATAGAGACTCTTATACACCAACACGACATCTTACCACCAAGAAAAGCTACAAAGCACGGCACAACAGTCAAAGACAACGCTCTACTTGCATATCCTGGCTTGAACCCCACTTCCCAGCCCCGCCCATCACTGTTTACACTGTTGACGACCGCTCGTCTTTGAACAAACGGCATCTTTTTTTCTTCGCTGCCTCTGCCTCTTTTACTTGAAGGCGTCTCGTCCTCCGATTCTTTCTTCCAACCACCAATCCACGTAACACTCTCCACATATCAGAAACATGGCTGGATCTCGTTCGACCAGAACCTCTCGCACCAAGACACGACGCTCCAACATGTCTTCTCAAAACTCAAGCATCAAGACTTGGGCACGTCATCAGAAGCCTGTCGCTGCCCGCCTGACCAAGGACAAGGAGCAGACCAAGGCAATTCCTCAGGCTGTTCCTACTGTCTCGGCATCTCCTTACTACCACTCTGCTCTGATTCAAGCACAACTCACAAAGACTCATCAACAATCCCGTCTTGCTGCTTCTCCCAACCCCACAAAGCCTACTGGCTCGTCCTCTGATTCCTTCCGCTTCCTTGAGCTTCCTGCTGAGATTCGTCTCATGATCTATGGATACGCAGTGACTGAGTCGGAACCTCTCTACATCGACACATTGGCTGCCCCTCCGGCAATCACTCGCGTATGCCGCCAAACTCGCCAGGAAGCACTGCCCGTCTTCCTCGGCAGCAACTCTTTCATCTCTCTCTTCAGCTCTGTGCCTGGCATCGATGCCACCTGCCCTGAACCCTGCTGCCTTACCAAGTACACCACCTCCTTCTCGCCTGCTGCTGAGTCATGGCTTTGCACTCTTCCTCCTTCGCAACCCCTCATCCGCGACATGAGCTTTACTCTTCAGCCTTCTGCGTGGGACTCAGAGTGTGAGATCTCCGCAGACTTCCGCATGCTTGATGGAAAACTTGCTCACGGTCCTGACTGCCCTTTCTGCGTCAACGGCTCATATGGCAACGTCACTCCTCTTTCTCTCTCCCACCCTGCTGTTCCTGAAAGCCTCAAGCTTTTGATGAGTCACGCTCAACAGATTCACGATGCTGAGCTCGACGCTGTCAACACTGTCCTACAGTTTGGCAAGGGTCTCAGCCTCTACGACATCGTCGCTTTCACAAAGGCCTTCACGGGCCCCAGCGAAGTCATCACAGCCAGACAATGCGATCAACAACGCCTCGTCGAGCACTTCAAGGAGTCACTCGAGGAATGGGACGCCGCGAAGGGCGATGTCCGCTACGAGATCCAAGAAGATCTTAGACGTACTTCTGACGACCTCTGGTCCGAGAAGGAGAAGTGGTGTGGTTCCATGTAAATACTTCCTTTGTTTCTTCCTTCCTGCATATTGTTTCCTGTATGGCGCTGGATGGAGTTCGTGGCATTGAACTGTTGGATTGATTTTTTTGGACAATGGCTTACGATCAAGATGATGATGATGACTACGAAACTACCTTCTTGTCGATATTAGACACATTTTACGAACAAATTTTCTACCAAACACTTCTGTTCTCCTGCTTCCCTTCAGAGTGCCGATTTTGCCATTGTTTGTGCTCGCCCTGTTGTGTTGTCTATGTGATTCCCGTGCTTGCAGGAACCACATTCCGAAAAATGTGGTCCTTCTGTCAGCATGAACTTTATTTTCGGGTCGGCAGCAAATTCCGTGTCTCTTCCCGTCTGTCTTGCTGCATGTGCCTTCAGCTCTGCGGTCTCATGCTCTCTCTCTCTTTCAGGGCAACACAAAGTATGGTCCAAACAAAATAGGTACATCCCCTAGGGAGCGACTATTGCCTGTGGTGGCTTCTCATCAACAAGTTCCTCGACAGCTGTCAAGACAATGCACAATAATGAACCTTCTTTCATCAAGTCAGTGCGCTGTGTAAACAAACCTTTTCTCCATCACCGATTGTCATTCGAACTTAACTCGGCCGTCGATGGATACCTGTTGCCTCGGACTTTTGCACATCTTGTTGACATCCAATGTTGATGCCAATGCGCATGTCTCAAGCACGGCACGTGTTTTGCGTGCGAGTCCCTCACAGCCCCTTCGTGTTCAACGACGATCGTTGCTTCTTGACTTCCAAGAAGCGAGAAGCCTTGTAGGGCTCCATGTCTCAGTCATTCGACCAATAGCAGGATCGTCATATTCGCTTGTGCTATTCTTTCACATGTCAGAATTATATAAGAGTTGGTCAATCAGAACACAGAAGTACGTGCGTTTTAAGTTTTGACATGTGGGATGCTATTGCGGGTTCTCCCTCTTGCTTCGGAATGCGAAGCAGAATTTTGAAAATGCTATCGATATAACCGTTTTTTTTCGCGTTCTGTGTTATCTTAATGCCAACCCTATGTTTATGCTTGATTTCGGACATTCGATAAGGGCTATGTACAATCTACGCACGTATCGTTGTCTTCTTCGATTGAAGATCGCATTCGCAGTTGGAAAAGATGGGCTTCTACGTTCATGATAACCGAAACAAAATGGTATGGTCGATCGCTTCGCTCGCGTTTCTGGAAGATCTTCTCACTGCCGATCAGTGTCGATCTTTTTTCGTACGCTCTCTGTAACTCGCTAACCTCAACAACTTCGTGTGCCTCGGCTTCTGTGTTTATGGAGTTTTGACAAGGCAGGCACGACGATGATTTCTTCCCTCGATTTCGATCGCACTGTTCCTTGAATCTCCTGAATATCTTCTTTCTCTGCAATTCGCTCATCGGAGTTGACAAATTGTGCGGCCAGCGAAATGCACACTTCAATATCACATCTTGCTGTAAAGACATCAGTTTCAATCTATTGATTTGGTGACAGAGGTTCTCAAAACTAATCTGGTTCACGATAGCCGTTGATTGGCCGCTGATATTCATTACCACCGCCACTGACACAACTTCCTGCTCTGCATTCTTGCGATTTCTACTTCAATATGCGTAGCACTACAGGAGTCTGACTCCGTACTCACATCCTTGAGCTTCCAGAAAATAGACAGAAGCCACATCAAAACTCCATCAATGGTTCGCAATGACCGTTTTTCGACTTTTCTTATATTTCGCCGTTTACGCCCATTTCCTCCGCCACTTTCACCTTTCGCCTTCGGATCTCAGGATACCACTTCGCAACTGCATCCGGTTTCAAGGACACACAGAGTTCACCATTGCCACCTCCATGCGTTGCCTCTTCTCAGGGGCAACTTTGCAAAACAAGACCGACGTCATCTGCGGTATACGCAACGCAGCTGTTTCGTAAATAACGGCTTGCTGACAGTTCGTCCCCTTGCCTCCGCCACTGACATCGATGTCCATCATAGCGATTGTGTTTTACAATATGCCTCAGAAGCACAACATCTCATGCTTTAGCGGTCTTCCAGAAAACTGACTGAACATACGGCATCTATGATTCAACATCCATGATGGCCGTTCACTGGCCGTTGGCATGGCTTTTGCCTCGCGGCTATACCTTTCCAACTCTTACACACCTTCCGTCAACCTTTCCACCTACGCATGAAGGGGCAATTCTACCTCATGGATAGTTATCGACTTTGCTGGCTTGCCTTCTTCCGAGTACCTTATTGAGAACCGCAAGGACCCCGTGTTTGCACTGAGCGTTCATTGCTTCCACTTATACTCGACCGTTGGAATCACTTACACGTTCCCTCGGAACTCACTATCCTATACGGCGGTCAATACTTTCTTGCAATAAGGTGCTGGTTCTAATCAGGAGTCTACATTTCTATCACATCCACTTCTCCATCTTCTAGGAGAAGGACCGACTTCCAAGCACGTGAAACTCATTTCGGTCTCACTCGCGCGCTCGCGATAGCCGTTATCAATGAGACTCACATTCACCCTCGTATCGAATCTTCTTATATTGTTCCATCTACTTGTTCTCAACAATAAACACGCGCTTTTGCAAAACTCCATACTTTTCTTCTCCGTCAAACTGGAGAAGGACCGAATCTTGGTACTTTGGAGAAAGCCTTTGAATATAGTTTGGCTTATTGCCCATGGCTAGGTTTTCTGATATCCGACCGTTGGACGAGGTTTTTCTGATAGTCTAATACAATAGGTTGAAGCTGGGGAAATGGTGAGGAGGGGGATGTCTTGCTATTAGGATATTGCCATCGTGAAATAGGTAAACAAATTGCATCCTGTTGACGCGAAGGCGATCCGAGGAGCGACCCTGACCGCATCAACAAAAGATGTGGCAACTATTAAAATTACCACACGTAATATTGTCTACTTTGAAGGCATTGTGTGTTTCTCTGAGTATACACACCATCCATCTTAATGTCAAGATTTCAACCATGCTTTTCGTCTGTCTACTCGCCAACTTTCGTTCCGTCTTCTCTTATAAACTCAAATCTCGACGTCTAAAAACCACAAAATATAATTTCAACATCGCAACCCCTGCTCCTCTACCCTGTACCTCCTAAACCACATAAAACTTACTACTACCTAGCCTCTCAAAAGGTAGCCAAAGATAAAAACAATTACCCATCGCCGTAACATCACTTCCGTCACAAAAACTGCCTGTTGAGTATATCACCCTGTCCCTACCTCCATCCACCAAACACAAAAGTTTAGGAACAAACAACTATCTCAAAATAACCGTTACATCACCCAACTAAACGCTATGCAAAGAGCCAGGGGGCAGGAGTTTCGGTTCATGTAATAAGTAATCAAATATTATCAATCATGTAAATGTACAAATACTCGGGGCTAGCTAGCACACACGACCTAAAACCCTCGCTTTTGCGAACGCATGGATGGTCCTTTTGAGGATGGACTGATAGTATGGTGTACTGCAATGAAAGCAAAGGATATACCTAGTAGTGTTTTGGATGAGGAAATTGACAGTGGTGATGGTGGTAGCGGATATTCACGACAGAGTAATACTTGATGGCCAAAAGGTGCAGAGAAACAAGAAACAAGAAAACATTGGTATCGTTAAAGGCTATATACAAATATCAACAAACCAGGATCGGACATGTACGCATCCAACGTCATATACAAAAAGGCCAACGCGCTATTGAAACACTTTTTCAAAACATCATACCGAGACATGCACGAGTGCGGATATTTGTAGCTGGCAGAGCGATCAAGCAGCAGTAGCAGCAGGTTTGCGCGTCTCCAACTTTCTCGGCCCCTTCTTCGCAGGAGCAGATGCGGCAGCAGGTGTGGATTTTGCTTGTGTTCCATTGCTCTTGCCCGAGTTCAATTTCCTCGGCTTCTTCTTTTCTACGGCTGCACTCGAGGAAGCGGGCTTAGGGGCGGGTTTGCTGGCTGCTTGTGGCTGGGCAGCGGGCTTTTGTGCAGGCGTCTGCTTCTGAGAAGCTGATCGTGTTGTCGGTCCCGTCGACTGCTTAGGCTGTGATGTGCCATTCGTCTTTGGTGTTCGTGTTTGTTGGGATGAGGTCGTGTTGGCTGTGGGAGCTTCTTTGGGCTTGGGAGCCTCTTTCGGTTTAGGGGCTTGCTTGGGTTGTGCGGGTTTCGAGGATTGCTGGGTGTTGGATGTCTTTTGCTGCTTGGGTGCTTGTTCGCTTTGCTTGGGTTGAGATTGGCTTCGCTTTTTGGGTTGTTGGGTGGTTTGTTGGGCTTCCTGGCCTCCACCTCCTCCCATGCCTAGTGATGCGCCTAGACCGCCCAAACCGACGGCAGAACCTGCTTGTGACATGGAGGGCATGCTGGGCATTGACGGCATGCCGGGGAGGTAGCCGGTCATATCTTTTGCTGATTGCGACCAAGACGATGGCGCTTGGTCGGGCATGTCGTTCTTCATCTGCTCGAGCTCGTCCTTGCTGGGTGCTTGTGTCTCCTTGGTCTGCATGACCATCTTGTCCAATGCCTTCTTCTGCGCAGGTGTTGACTTCCAATCGGGGAGGAAGTCACCGACGACACCTTGTACACCTTGACTAGCCATCTCTCCCATGTTCCACAAAGGTTCGCTTCTCATGGCTCCGTAGACAGAACCAACGCCAGCGCCGAGTAGTCCAGTCACTGTCGAGACTGTACCACCAACGATGGCTCCGGTAAGCTTGCCAAGAGTGACACCAGGTTGTACTCCCAAGCCAGCACCGGCAGCGAGTCCTTGGAAGGCTCCGGACTGAGCGTACTTTGCTGCCTTGCCAAAAGACTCGGCCTCGATCTCTTTGTTGACAGCCTTTGCAAGAGTAGCTTGTCGTGCGTCCGCATCACCCGCTCCCTTGGCGGCTTGTCTCAATTCCCATGCTTTTTGCGTGGCTTGCAGTGCCATACTGGCAGACACGCCCGAGTTCTGTTTGATGTCGCGTTCCGGGATGCCGCCTTGCGGAGCCTGTCCGTTCGCGTTGTTGTCGGCCATTGCTTGATTGTTCGAAGCTTTCGGTTTTGCTTTCTGCTGTGTGTGTTTCGGCGGCATGATTGACGGGTATGATGATTGGGTTCGTCGATGAAGTCTGTTGTGAGGAGCGAGCTATCTAAGTATCCGTATAATTGTGAGGCAGGAGCGACATGCGGGCTACGTCATTCATGCGGTGGCGCATGCGACGCTCATCTCTCGCGTCGTCCAAGGCCTAGAATACTTGTTTTTGGTCATCGCAATCTATGATTACTTATCTGACTTTCACTGCCATCTTGAACCATGTCTGATGGAGACAAGACATCGCAGATCTGATATTGCCCTCGATCGCGGCAGACATGCGGCAGACATACACATTTGCCAGGACTTTAAAGCTTCTTGGCAAAATTGTTCGCGAGAGCTTTGTTGAAACACCTTGCGAAAATACCACAAGGCCAATTTCTTGTATGAGGTTGGACCGCTGTACAGTCCATTTGGACTTGCCTTGTACTTCGGTGACATCCAATTGAAGCCCACCTCGTAGTCCGAGGCTGACGTTGATCGAAAGCGAAGGCCCAAATCAGCCATCCGACGATCGAGAGCTAGCCGATGGTTGTGCAACGACGATTGTAGCATGATACGCGAGATCATGTTTGCAAGACTGGGACATACCTTGGGCCGGTGGGAGATGTCTGCTTTCAACCCACCAGCGGAGTAAGAAGATTGGAAGCTGTATCATACTGTTAGTTCTCCGAGTCAAGATCAATCAGCAGCAAAAGCTGCAACCCCCAAAAGGCAAGTATGAACATGACACTGAATGCCTATAATGTAAAAAGTTAAGGTAAGGTACAAGAAGGGATGTCCACAACAAAAGAAAAGGAAGCTATCAAAAGGTCTCTGCTAAATATTTTGTAGACGCACACAGGCGAGATCGAACAACACGTCAACATCGCTTTTCGAAACAACGAAGAAGAAAAGTCGCAAGGGAAGCGACGTACCGCAGATGGATTGGCGATTTGTCGCAATGGAACGAATGTCGGTTATTCCGGGACACGGCGCTGGCGATGTATTTGCGCATGGGCTGCATGGGCAGTTGGTTGTCGCACACGGGCATTATATGTAGCTCATGGTTGTCGTCGCTCTCGATGATCGTCGCAAGGTTGGGTAAAAGACGGTCGCGTGTGGCCTGCTGGTTAGTTGCGTCGGGTATTAAAGCTTCCAGCATTAATCCATAATCATCAAAAACACTTTCACTCCAGAAAAATGTGCACCCATCTAAGCGACCTTTGAATGCCTCCTTGCCTCCGAAATACTGCCTCTTGCCTCGAGGATGGTGTCCTCGTGTGTTGGAGGTCCTTGGTAGTTCTTCTGGCCCCAAACAACGTACCACACACCTGCAATGATGATGAAGGCAGCAAAGACTACTGATGCGTAGTTCATGAGGGTTGCAGTGACAGGAATGGTGGTGGGCATGCAGAACAATGGCACAGCAAGACAACTCCAGGCAAGAGCGACAATGTTGCAGAAAAGACCAAGAGGTCCGAGCGAGAAGTCGGCTCCTTTGACGTGCTTGCGACCAGTGAAGAGGTTGGTGGCAATGGGAATGGCGTACGAGACAGTCAGACAGATGACACCAACACCGGAGAAGGCGTTGTAGGCAGCGACGGATCCGAAGTAGATGACAGCGAGCAGGATTTGCACAACCATGCTGAGCATCATGGCATTGAGTGGCACACCCTCGAGAGCAGTGGTGTTGTTGACTTGCTTCCACCACTTGCTTCCAGGAATGGCACCGTCACGAGAGAAAGCCCAGACGCAACGAGATGCGGCGGTGGTGCAACCAATACCGCAGATAAGACCGAGAACCATCAGAGGGATCAACAGGCCGATAGCACCACCGGGCGAACCGACAGCAGTGGCGATGATGGTAGGGACGGGCTGTCCGGATGCGAGGGCAGCGAGAGTTGCAAGGTCAGGGATGACAAAGAGAAGAGGGAGCAAGAACATCAAACCAGCGCCAAGGTTGATAAGGATGGTTGCGACCATGGCCTTGGGGACCTGAGTTGAAGGCTCTTGAACCTCTTCACACATGGAAATGATCATACCAGTCGACGAGGTGGCATAAGCTGCTTGCAGGAGACCGACACAGAACGACCATCCAGGAGTCCATCCTGACTGGGGCTCGAAATGAGTGAAGACAAACTCGCCAGAGCGTCTACCGCCCTTGGCCATGACCAGGGTGACGATAAGAATGGCAACAACACCTGCGAGAGTCCAGAAAATGGCGAAAGTCTATGCAAAAAGTCAGTCTCGTGATCTCAGTCAGAAATGAAACTTTACGCACGTCAACCAAAGCCAGCCATCTGTTTCCGAGAGAAGAGACGGCGTTACAGAAGAGGGTGATAGCGACGAAGACCAACCAGGTCTCCCATGCGCTGGCTTCCCAGATGCCAACACCAGGCGACTTCTCGAAAACGTTGACGCAGGAGATGATGAACAGTGCTGAACCGAAGTTGACGGCGAGGGTAATAGTGATGTTTCCAACGACATATGCCCATCCGCAAATCCAGGACAAAATTCTCTTGTACTTTGCGGGTGCCAACATGAAAGTCTGGTAGTATACACCACCAGCGGTCGGGTAGACTGAGGTGATCTCACCCAGACTGGCAGCGACACAGACAATGATAAGGGAGACCATGATCCAACCCCAGATGATGTTGGCAGGACCGCCGCCGACAAGAGGGTAGTAGAAGGTTGTTGCGAGACCGTAAGGAATAGAGGCGAGGACGAATGACATGAAGGCCACTTGGAGAGTCGATCGGTTACGTGCCATCTCAGGCTTGTAGCCCATGGCTAATAGGATCGCATCGGACTCGTCGACATCGGTGCCGCTCTCTTCGTTGGAAACCTTTCTCGCATCGGTGAGTTGGTTCTTTGTCGAGGGTGCGGGTTGACCATGACCAGCGGCAAGGCCAGCTTGGTCGAGATTACGGTCTGGAGGATTGGTGAGGAAACCCATGATGAATATTTGGTGCAAAGAGTGAGCGTGAAAAAAAGAGACCAGACGGTTATCGGGGTCTACTCAGCACATATACATGTGAGCAGACGCTTTGACACAGAACGAGCCCTAGGCCACGAAGGTTTGCATAGCGTGCGTTCGCCTAGCCTCCAGGCGCTCGGAAACGGGTGGGAGTTCGAGAGAAGGAACGCCAATGACTTCATGTTCGAATTTTCACCATGCTGACGTTCGAAAGCTGTTCTGGATGCGACCATCACCGGCATCTTCAACACCCTGTTCCGCCCATACTTTTACGTTTCTCGATGTTTGTATTTCGCAGGCATTGCACGAATTTACTGCAGGATTCTGTTGGGATAGAAGAGAGCTCCACAGGTCTTGATTGCAATGAAATGACTGCCAAGCGTAAGACGAAACGCACCACGCCCCAGGGCGTTGACTCGGCGAACGTGGGTGTGTTGGGGTATTTGATCACGGATCTCTCTGATACCTCTGAACTCTGGGGCAACAACTTCTGTTCATGACAGTCTCATCAAGACGGGCGGAGACTGAAGCGAAGCATCAATGCCGAGTTCTGTCGCTGTTGTTTCCTTCGTTCCATCTCATCGCCCGTGAGAGTATCGAGTAATGGTGGTCGTACTTCGTATTCCAAACTCAGATGAAGATTGCTCTTTAGTGCGACCTGCCTGAATCATGGCGTTCGGCAGGACATCCTTCGAAGGCCCCTCACTTCTTCTAGGTAAGCATATCTGATTAGCGAGTATAGCATGGTCGCACGACCATGACCGTACAATTGTCATTGTATTTGTTGATGTGTGCGATAAGCTCAGCTTCAAATCTTCGGGTGGTTTGCCGTTTCCAGGCGGCCTTTTCCCGCTGTAATTGAGAAATGACAGCGCCGGTGATAATATTGCATGGACAAACCACTATGGCCTATCTCTATCACGCTCCAAAGCGCCACTGGGGCGCACAAGGTAGCTACTCTGCTGAGCCAAGAGCAGGCGTGGTAATAATCCTCGTCGGTCGCAATGGTCCAGAATACCTCTCTTTGCTTCATCGTTATCAAGGATGTGTCTTGTCTAGTGCATTGAGCCCTAATCGCTGGATAGTTATCATAAACAAGCCGTTACGCCTTCAATTCATTGCAACAACATTGCCTGTATAGGTCACATCTTCCTTTCCATGAGAAGTCGCAAGACCAAGCGCAATCTACATGAGATGCAATGCACCTTGCCGTAGGATTCATGCAAGGTAGCTCGGGAGTCGAGTCCACGTGAATGCTTCCAAGAGACCCCTCCGACCCCTCCCCCACCTCGTTGATCTGCACACCAAGCATTGAGCTTGGCCGGCAGTATGAGATACCGAACAGCTCTAGAACCTCGGCCCTGATGCTGACTGTGATGTCTCTGAGATGGTGAGTGAAATGTTTAGCAAGTGATTTTGAGTCTTGACAACTGCTCATGTCAACACATCCACGACAAACCACCATCATAGCTACACCACGGCCTGCTTATGTGAGGGCACAAGGGATGCAAACGAACGTCGAAGCGGCTCCAAAACATGAACGTGCTGGTAGAGGAATCTCAACATATCCTCGTGTCCTAAACTTTGTCACGCGGAGAGCTGTAGAAATGCACAATGATACCTAAGAATAGAGCTAGGTATAAGGAGAGCTCTAGAGAGTCCAGGAGTCACTCTTTGTGGACATCTTTTTCTTACTCAAATCTATCCCAAATTCTAATGAGTGCATTACTGCGCGTCGCCGCGGCGAGAGAGTCGACGTGACAAAATTTGGCACACGGGAAGGCAGAATCTTGCGGGAGAGCATGTCACCGCAATGCACGGTACGCCTGCGACACGAGTGTTTCATTAACCAGAATTTCACAAGCAACAAAAACCCATTGAACGGCTCGCCAAATTTACAAGCGGACTGTTTTCGAACGGTCATTGGAAATGTACTGAGTGGAACAAGGCCCAGAAAGCTGTGCTGATATATTCTCGAAAATGCAAAGTTTCGGTCATAGCTTTCTCTCATGATGCCGCTATGACATCTACGAACAGTTATTTTTCCAAGAACATCAACTTCCATCTACTGTTCTGATCCAATCATCCAACAACATGCATATCGAAGTGCGAAACACGATATTCTTAGCCCTCGCTGTGTTTGGCTATGTCGCACTTTGGAGGTTCGCAGGCCAAAACGGTACGTTTGGCATGATGAGAGAGTGGTCATCACAAAACCGTCTACCAGGAACCGGCGAGACGTACGCCACAGAATTTACGCGATGGCGCGGGCTCGACGAATTCATACGAAGCTTGCTCACAATATTCTGGCCAATGGTCAACGGCACTCAACCGGGCTCTTCGTTAATGTGCTTCTACTTTGCTGGTCAAGGTATTGCCGCATGGATTCTGACAGCACTTGAAGGACAGCGCCACTCAAACAAGGGAAATTGGAGAGTGATCTCTTTCATTACAGCTTATGGCTTGTTATTCCAAGGCCTAGGTATCGGAATCATTGGCCCAATCTTTCTCCTTTTTGCACCTCTCGGAGATAGAAGGACAAGCTCTGTCTTCGTGCACTACAGGACTGATGTAGATGCCATCATTCCTGCCACAATTAGCGGTGTCATTATTCCAACGATCCTGATGTCGCTTCATGCACCAACTGTTATCACTCTGGAACAAAAAGTTAATCTCATCCGCCTATGGCAGTTCTTCCCACTGCTATTTCGCCTGGGTCAGCGCGTCTGGACAGGCTTCATCTCGCTTTGGCTTTCATCTTACAGAGATGAACTTGCAGAGAAGGACCCCCAGATGCAGCGCAGAGCTTTCCGCAGAGTGTATACTTTCGGCCTTTGCTGTGCTGCTGTTCCTCATGTCGGTACCATCGCAATATCATTGATGAGTCTTTTCTTCCCTAGCTTCTTCGCAGGAAAGCTTGCGACTGAGTTCCATCCCTGGAATCTCTTTGTCCCAGTATCACCTCTCTCAGTGGCTCAGGCGAGAACAGTCGGAGAAGGCGCTCACTGGTTCTTGCAATGGGACATGATACTCATGTTCTGTACCTACCTGGTGTGGGCGTACTTTGCAGATATCAAAGTAAAGTACCCTGATTCGGGAGTCGTTTCGCCTCATCTTATCCTTCGAATGCTGGGTTGGTCTCTGCTGTTCGGTCCTATGGGTGCTGCTTTGCTTGCAATGTGGGAGAGGGATGATGTCGCATTCGATGCGGAAGAACAAAAGATCGAGTCTCGAAAGGGCATGGCTGCTAAGATTGCCTCGTTCTCGAAGACAGAGTACAAGGGCGATTAATGTGGTCGTTGGGAAATAAATGTGCTCTCTTTGGACAACGTTCTTACGTGAGGCATCATCTTGCATTTTGACGCCTGAAAATGCTGACGATTCAGCACGCTCACAGCTCGGTTTTGGTTTGGACTACATGCCTCTACAGATATGCTGAGAAGATGTTCTCATCGAAAATACATATTTGCTGCAGTACACAGGTCATTCCATCATGCCCATCAAGCCAAACGAATTTCCTACAGACGAGAGTCTTTCTGTAGTAAATCAACGGCTCCCTTCGCCATGCCCCTGTGAGAATGATCAGTATTGCTCGCATTAGCTCCCCCGTCGCAACATACCATGAAGCCTGATACCCAGCACCACCGGCGCCATAATTATGGATGACCAGATGCTCAGCGAACCTCTCCCTCTCCAGTCTAGCACCGCCCTTTCTGCTTGCTACAACACATAGATCAGTATAACTTACACTTTTCCAAGATATCTGAACTCACGTCTCAAACCAACGCCGTGATATATCACTTTCAAGTCTTCCGGCTTTCCCAACTCCGGGGCAAGAGCGCAGCATCGCTGTTTGATGTCTTCAGCGAGCTCGAGATCGACTTCACCACTCCAGTCGTTGTCAAGGCGAATACCTCCGAGCACAACACCATTGTGAGGGCCTCGAGGGAAGACGTATGTAGTGTCCTTGTTGACTCTTTGCGGCGAGCGGAAGTACATGCGAGTCATTAGAGTCTTTGGGCTTTCGACAAGCATGATTTGACCCTGTATATCCATGAGTTTTGCACCTACTTGGTTTCGTGATACATACTCTTGTCGGATAGATGCTCTTATCTTCAACGCCTTTCAAAGAGTAGGAACCCAGTCCAGTGCAATTGAAATACGCATTGGCATCCGGGAAAGCAGTGAATAGCTCATTAAGAGATTCAAACATGCCTCTTCGAATCTCGATACCTTGACGGCGAGCTTCACCTTGCAACCTTGAAATGATCATGAGAAACTTTACCCATCTTGGGCATTTTGAGAGATCAAAGTGTGCACTTCGTATAAGCTTACCATGGAAGATAGACCTGCGTATCCACCACAAACGTACTCAACTCATACCCAAACTTCGCCCCTTCAGGCAACCTCTCCTCCCCCAACATGGCAATTCCACCCACCAACCCATCATACCAGATCTTCCCAGTCCCTGTACTCAACACACCAGCATCTTCAACCTCACTATCATAAACAGCAGTAATGGGCATAGCATAAACACCCACTTCTGCCGTCCTGGTAGCGAGTTCTTTGAACTTTTGATATGTTATTCTGTCCCATTCTTCCTGTCTGCCGTTGTCAGTGGCTACGGAGAGCCAATTCGCTCCAGCCCAGGGAGATGTGTAAGAGGCGTCACGGTCGCCGGGGAGGAATTTGGCGACGATGGTGATGTTGGCTTGGGGATAGCGTTCGCGGAGCTCGAGAGCGGTTGTTAGACCGATGACGCCTGCGCCGAGGATAACATAAGAGGAAGACATGATTTACAACCAACAGAAGACGAAATCGACCTGATCAATTGGAGCTAAAATTAGTGGATGGTGTTCATGACTTATATATCTAGTTGATGGATTGAGAGGTGTGATGTTTCGTGAGTCAGATAAGGGAAAGTGCCGATATCGGAGATGCTGCTGTAGGCGGATGTTCTTTCCCGATGGGCCAGAAGTCGTGTTATATCCTCCATATCATGCTGTGAGGCGCTTACGCTAACCAGATGTTTGGAAGGATCAGTAAGATATCAAACAAAACGTACAATGACACAGTTCTGGTAGCAAAGTGGATTGTTTCTAACAGGCTTCCCATTTCCAACTTCCAGAAGGACCATACTTGTGCCTGTCATATGCATGATGATTTTGAGCTTGGCCGAATTGTTCATTGAGAATTGCTCTTAAGCAAGAATGTCGCCACCCTCAGGTCCAGTCTTTGCTCTATCAATCCTCTCCTGCGTCGTCTTGAAAGCTTTCGGGACTTCAGTGTCTTCGAAGCTTTTGCCAGAGTGCAACATCTCAGCGACGCCTTTCGCAGCCAGCCAAATAACAGGCATACCATGACCATTGAACGCAGACAGAATATACTGACCCGATTTGCCTGGAACCTCACCAATATGGGGGTTGCTATCATATGAGTAGCCCATCACACCGGTCCAGATCTTCTGCACTTCTGCCTTTGTGTTCTCCCAGCCACGGAAGTTGTTTTGCATGTAGTTGGTGTAGTAGTCCTTGGATGCCTCGATCAGCTCTGCATCGTCGCTATTGTTGTACCATTGCTCAAGGTGAGGCTTGAAGATCGCTTGCGAGCCCCCGACAATGATGCCACCATCAGATCTCGGGATCAAGTAGGAGAGAACACTGGGATCACCTTGCTCTCGGATGATGTATGAATTCCCCACGAACGGGGCGATGTCCTCCTTCGGTACAGCAATATGACAACAAATCCCTTTGCAGGGTACGATGTTCTTCTCATACTCCGGTAGCAAAGCCTTGGTGTATGCGTTGGTCGCATGGACGACTTTGGAGGTCTTGATGTCTCCACGAGATGTGGACACGGTCCAATTTCCTTCAGATGAGGCAGAAATGCTGTTGACCGGAGTGTGTGTTTGAATGTTGACGCCCCGGTCTTTGAGGATTCCAAGCAGGGTCATGATGAACTTGTATGGCCAGATGGTGCCTGCTGTGTATGTCGCGCATGCCTTTGCGTTCTTGATGCCACTAACACCTTCGGCATCCTTTCCCATGACGAAATGCACATCGTCCATGTGCCGCAGACCGTATGCGACCATCTTGTCATATGTCGCCTTCACCTTGTCGGCGGCATCTTGATTACACCAAACATCAGTCGTCCTTGTTATAACGTAGTCGCAGTCGATGTTCTCCTTGGCGACAACGTCCTTGATTGCTTTGATATGAGCGGCCTCAAATTCAGCAATCTCAGCACCAGCTTTCAAACCATGGCGGTCGATGTACGTTGGAATATGGCCGTATAAATCGGGGCGCAAATGACCTCCATTACGGCCTGTTGCTCCGCTGCAAGCGCCTCGGGCTTCGAGAAGTGTGATGGATGATGCTTTGCTACCGGCTTCCAACAGATGATATGCAGTCGCAACACCAGCGTATCCAGCTCCAATAACGACAATATCGGACTCCTCAGGAAATTCAGTTGAACGATAGTCGTCGAGTTCGTGAAGGTTGGTGCGCCAAAAACTCTCACTGCCTCCACCGACCGTCGGCAAACCTTCGGGAAGTTGCATTTTTGGCGTTGAAGACGTGTTTGTTGTTTTTTCCGCAATCACTCGCTCGATGGAAAATACCTTATATAAACACCTTCATGGACATCAAGGTATACTATCAACCTCGTATGATCGTAAGGCAGCAATTTCGCAGCCTGTTGGGACCTGCATGGAAAGATAGGCCAAGCTCTTGCCCAGGCGGCGCCGCGCCATTGCCGATCACGTCAATTTCGCGCCTTCCATTTGGACTGTGCCTCACTTCAACTCACGAACTCTCTCGAGATAACACTCAAGACACGAATTCATGCAGAAATATAGCGCAATCGACAAGGAGATTCACTGATAGCGTCTACGCACGTATGAAGCCCCGCACACATCCCACCTAGGGCTCGCAATCTGGCATCCGGACGCGAACGTGTGGGAGACACCAGAACAACTCTTCGTTCTGAGGGAATAGCAAAGTCAATGAGTGGAGATGCAGACGTGAGAGCAGTCATATCGATGTTCTTCTCGAATCTGAACGAGTTCTAAATTGCCTTGATGTCCAACCCCCAACACGGACCTGAGTTGCGAATGCTAAACGCCAGTAGTGTACATAGGCGACCCTTATCATGCTGTTTGCCTATCCTGTCGACTTGAATCGATCTTGGAATGGTCGAAGCATATCACACTCGAGGCCTGGCCGCGTCAATCTGATGCAACGAACCAGGGCTAGGGCGGCAATCTTCCCGGATCATGGGGGCGGATAAGAGGTTTACTCAGTGTAATGATGGCTGAGCCAATAGCATCGCACCGAATGGTGATGTAGAAGAGATAGGCATGTTGGTGTATTGCGATAGAGGATATGAAGGAAGGTGGTGCATAAAAGCAGAAGGCAAGTCCGCAGCTTTTTTACGTTATCCTTTTTGTTTGACGCCTTTTTTGCTCAACAATGTCTATACACGCGCCAGAAACCATTGCGATGGGAAACATGGAGGAGAAAAAGATTTCGCACACTCAGGAGGGGTATGTTGCCTCGGACGTCGAGAGTGGCACGATTCTTCCTGAGTATGATCAAGACGGCCCACTCGAGTTCGAGGAGAAGAAGGAGCTCAAACGTGGTCTAAACCAGAGGACTATTCAAATGATTGCATTGGCCGGCACAATTGGTACTGGTCTTTTCTTATCCTCAGGGAAAGCCATCTCTCGAGCTGGCCCATTAGGCGCCTTCCTGGGTTATACCTTTGTCGGCTTCCTGTGCTCAGGCGTTGTCATGTCCATCTCAGAGCTGAGGTATGAAGCATATCGTCAATTGCTTTTGACTTGTCTAACATTTCGCAGCACTTTAGTCCCACTTAGTGGTGGTATCACTCGCCACGCCGAGTACTTCGTCGACCCGGCCCTCTCGTTCGCAAATGGTTGGAACCAAGTATACGCCAATCTTGTCAGTGTACCTGCTGAGCTCTGCGCTGCCGCCGTCTTGTTCGAGTTCTGGACATCCAACGTCAGTAATGCTGTCTGGATTGTTGTTCTTGGAGTGTGCCTCATTGGATCCAACATTGCCTTCGTCAGGATCTATGGTGAACTCGAATTCACCTTCGCAACATTGAAAATTATGCTCATCATTGGCATCAACATTATGGCTTTAGTCATTACCTGCGGCGGCGGACCTGATCATACAAGCATTGGCTTCCAGTATTGGGTATCTCCAGGGCCCTTCGTTCAATATCTGGGCTACTCAGGCTCTTTGGGCCAATTCCTTGGATTTTGGACAACTTTCAGCAACGCTGTCTACTCATACTCTGGCATTCAGAACATCTCGATCGCTGCATCTGAGACTCAGAATCCTCGCAGGAACATACCGATGGCAGCAAAAAGAATCTTTGTCCGTGTTCTGCTGTTCTACGTCCTCACCATATTCATGGTCGGTCTTGTGGTACCCTCAAACGACCCTCATCTATTGAAGTCCACTGGTACCGCCTCCCAATCACCCTTCGTCATCGCTGCCTCAAGAGCGGGCATCAAAGTGGTTCCGTCCATCATCAACGCCGTCATCCTAACCAGCGCCTGGAGTTCCGGAAATGCTAGTATGCTCGCCGGATCTCGCATTCTGTACGGTATGGCCAAGGAAGGACGTGCACCAAAGATTTTCACCAAGACCAACCGCTTTGGCATTCCCTGGGTCTCGGTCAGCTTGTTCAGTATCTTCTTGTGCCTTGCATTCTTGTCGCTGTCCAATGGAGCCAATGTCGCCTTCACCTGGCTGCAAGATTTGGTCTCTGTTGCCGCCATGGTCGACTGGATGGTTATCTGCGGAGTATACCTACGCTTCTACTACAGCATGAAGAAGCAGAATATCTCACGCAGCGAGTTACCATGGGCAGCTCCTTTGCAACCATATCTCGCATGGGTGTCTTTGTTCTCATTCGGCATACTATTACTCACGGGAGGCTACGTCTCGTTCTTGCATGGACACTGGGACACCGAGACCTTCATTTCGAGTTACTTCAACATTCCACTGTTCTTGATCTTGTACTTTGGCTACAAGTTTGTCAAAAAGACGAGCATTATCCCGCTGGAAGCTTTGCCCATCCGGCACTTCATTGATATTGCAAATGCCAACCCTGAGGCCCCTGAACCGCCAAAGGTGGGATGGCACAAGTACAACTTCCTTTGGGAGTAAACTTATTGTATATTGTCAGATCGAAACCAGACGTGGGGTATAAGGGGCTTTGAAGTTTACAAATGTAACAAGGGATAGATGAGTAGATCACTGTACAAATCCATGCAGGACAAAGTTGAGTGCACCATCATAGGTGCTGAATCTTGTCACTTTTAGCCAGCTCTCGCTATCACAACGAAGGTCATCCGGGTTGCAGAAACGCACAATGCTTTTGAGATCAATACAGCCCTCCACAGACAAGCGCGGAGATTTACACTCTCAGTGGAGGTCTACTCTGAATTAGCGACACTTGTGCATTTCCACAGCATACGCGTGTCAAAGTTCAGTACTCGGGGAGAAAGTCTTCCATCCGGATCGTCAACTCGTCATGTTCGTATCAGGAAGGCGAAGCAGATTGTGGTAATGATAAGCTCGTGATCAAGCTTTAGCAAGACTCAAGCCCTAAGTGCTTATCAAGAGGATGCAGCACGCAATCGATTCGGGCGGGCAAGGATAGGCGAAAATACTGCCGGTGGCCGAAGTCCCATGCCCGAGAGCTGGGCCGGCAGTATGACCATCAAGGTAGTCTCAAAGCCAGATAGGTACTTGATATTAGTACAGCAATTCAAAGCTCTCACCCCTTCCCTCCCTCTCTACATCACCTTCACATTACCGAATTTCCCACCAAACACCACCACAATGCCCAAACACGTAGTCTTCGACGTAGTAGGCACATGCGTCTCCTACTCCGCCTTCTTCACCTCCATCCAAAAAGTCCTCGGCCCCCGCCTCCTCGCCCACAACATCAACCCAAAACTCTTCGGATTCGCCTGGATGGAATCCTCAGAGCGAGAATTTACTTATCTCTCCATTTCCTCCCGCTATAAACCTTACAAACAAGTCTTCAGCACAATGTTTTACCGTATGCTCTGGATGTCCGGAATCGACAACCCTCGCGCCTTCGCAACAGACGCAGAAAGAGATGAGATGGTGAAAAGTTATTCGGATTTGGAATTGAGAGAAGGTGTCAAGGAGGCATTTGCTGCGTTGAGAGAGGCAGGGTTTACGGTGTGGTGTTTGACCACGGGCGATGTGGAAAGAGTGCATGGGTATTTCACAAGAGGTGGTGTGGATTTCCCGATTGAGAATTTCAGGTCTTGTGATGGGTTGGGGGTTGCGAAGCCGGCGCTTGCTGCGTATAAGCCTTTGTATGAGAGTTTTGGGGAGGAGGAAAAGTGGTTCGCTGCAGCGCATTATTGGGATGTCAGTGCTGCGAAGATTGTCGGGTGAGTGCCGGATGGTCCAAATGATTGCTTTGTCATGATGAGATACTAATGATGGGTGTAGGTTCAAGGGTGCCTATTGTTCAGTATATGAGAAGGAGGATTGCAAGGAGTTGTTTGATGTTGACATGGATGTCATGGCAGACACACTACCGGAGATGGCTCAAAAGATCATTGAAGCGTCGAAGTAAATTGTTTGAATCATACTTTTGATATTGCGAAAACCATTGGCGAAGACTCAGGGACGAGTTAGACCCAACATAGACAGCAAAAGTGGTGCTCCTCGGCCCGTCGTGTCAAAGTCTATCGTTATTGTAGAGAGACAAGATAATCTGCAGTCTCAAGTCGTGTCCACTGAGAGCGTGTCGAGAACTCAGTTCCGTGATCGTCTGAGTTGAACCGAACAACATTGTGCGTTTCCACAGCTTCAACACCCTAGACTATGAGACTCGGGATCACCCTAAGAGCAGCTACCCTCATTGGCCTTGGGCGTAGTGCTGAGATCCTTAGGCACGTACTTGATACCAGTCTTAGGGCAGTTGCCAGAAGTGCCAGTAGGCTCGACAGCAATGAACTTGCCGTTGGCGACACTGCCACGAACGTTGTAGGCGTACTCAATCTGATTGAGCTTACCGCTGGTGCAAGAGAGAATAGGAGTTGCGCCAAACTTGTTCTTGAGAGCGGTGGTGATCTGGGCGTTGGTGTAGGTCTTGCTGGAGCTTGGGGTGATACCGGCATTAGCCAACCACTGGTAAGTTGGGAGGCTCTTGAAAAGAGTAATAGTGGTGTTGAGGAAATCGACAAGCTCATCTTCCTTGGAGTAGTTGGTGTAGCAGCTGGGGTTCAGAGTGGAGTAACAGGTACCATGCTTGCTCCATTCGTGCTCCCTGGATGAATGTTAATCGATGAGGTGGATATCAGGAGGCAACGATCACTTACCAGAAAGACTCGTCATCACCTTGGTAGTCCTTCCAGTAGGTCTCCATGTAAGTCAAAATATCGCCATGACCCTTGTCCTCAAGAATGCAGCCAATATCAGTGTGTGCTCTCGAGCTATCACAAGTGGCTTCGTAGGTGCCGTCGCAGTTGTCGGGCCTTGTGCGGTAGTCAGTATAGCCGTTCCGTGTTGAAAGGTCTTTTGACACCTACCAGAGGCCATGGATAGTCCATGAATTAGCAGGACCGGTTGCAGGACTGGAGTCCCAGAATTGAACCTGGAGAACTTGACCTTGGACCTCAGTACAACAGGTGTTTTGGATGGTGCCAGTGGTCTGGCAACTAATGGGTGACGATGCAGGGCATGACTTTGCGACGGCAGCGGCCAAGCCGAGCAGGGTGCTGAAAGCGAGAAGAGAAGACGACATTGCGAGAAAGATGATGTGCTGTTGTATATTTCCAAAAGCCAAGGAAATCAAGCCTTCTTTATAGACGACTCGGGGTGCTTGAGTTGAGCAGCGAAGGCATGCTGTGTTTCATCGGTCGCCCCCGTAATCATCGTCTCCTGCATATTCCAGTATCTGTACATTGCAGATCTCCAAGTGTAACGAGGGCTTGCTTCTCTGAATTCGAGCATAGGCGAAGTCTGATTCGCTTTTGGTTCAAGGTTTACCTTCTGCAAAGAGAATAGCGGATGCAAGCTGTAAGGCACGTGGGGAAATGGAAGGAAGATATCCGTCGCTTGCGGGCCGTCTCGACTGTCTTTCGGCCGCAACGCAGTTTCCATCACGCATCTAACTTTACAGCATGCAATTGCCGAGGTTGATTGGAAACGCGTCAAGCGCGTCGCCCGAGTCACCTCAACCGCCCGGTCCCTTCCTTCCTTCACTCTCATCATGAGTCCTCTTGATCGCAGTCGTGACTGATATCTGCTGCGTCGGTTTGCGTCACCGCAAAGCAAAATCTTGTATCGTGTGATGTGCTGTGCTGTGCTACCCAGTACGGAGTAGATGCGGCGCGAATTCTCTCAATGCCTGATAACGCCTTCCTCTTCCGTCCTGATTGACAGCACTTCTATCTTGCAGTAGCGAGCTCATATAGTCTTGATCACCATAAACATCTTATCGTCTTGTATATCAAGCTTTCCTGCCCTCCTATTTTTCCGGTCGCTTGTCCTCATCTTTCGCTTGAGTCGGTGAGCAATGCATCTTCAACGTTTCGTCTTGCTGGCCTCGGCCCTGCACGCTGTGTCTGCGCATCGCCAACCTCCGAAGAAACCACTCGAAGCAGCATCCCTGTTTCAATCTGCTGCAGCACCGGCCTCTCCGTTGCCAATCATCCAGCTCTACAAGCCGGTATGTTCGAGTACAAGGATCGAGACCGAAAGATAGCGCCTTGGGAAACGTTCTTCTTCTAGAAACGTTCATGCTAACTGTATTCCTACTAACAGGTATCAATTCCCAAATCGCCGCAATGTAACGTCCAGCAGACATTGATGGTACACACCTTCGCTAGCAGCTATGGAGTTCCCTATGTTGGACAGTACACGCCACCAGACTGTGACTTCAACAATGTAGTCATTGAATGGACAGTCACTAGTGCTGGTCGGCAATTCGATCGCCTTGCAGAAATGTACCTCGGTGATATTGAAGTCTGGCGTACTAGCACTGCTGAGCCTACTGCGTCAGGCATCATCTTCAGATATGAAAAAGATCTTAGCATGTACTTGAGTCTCTGGAAATCTCCTCAGAAACTCATATTTGAATTGGACAACGTGTATGACTCCACCTACACTGGAGCATTTAACACTACACTGACGGCTACATTCTCTTACAACTCAGCCAAGCCGGCCCATGCGGATCTCATCTTGCCAATTACTCCTCAGCTGGGAGCGTCCGGACAACGCAGTATCTTCACTCTACCAGGTGACAGCGCAACGGTACAGCAGACGTTTCCTCGGAACATCAGCCATGCTACGGTATCTATCGCTGCTACAGGCCAAAGCAACGAAGAATTCTGGTACACCAATGCCCTCCAATCCGACATTCACACTTTCGAGTCCACTGTTGGTACTCTACTTGGCTATGGTCCTTTCCGCGAAGTCCAGTTGTTCATTGATGATATGATGGCAGGTGTGGCGTGGCCATTTCCCATCATCTTCACTGGTGGTATTGCTCCTGGCTTTTGGCGTCCGGTAGTAGGCATTGACGCTTACGACTTGCGAGAGTATGAGATTGATATTACACCCTTCTTGCCCTATCTTCTGGATGGAAAGCCGCACGCTTTCAGCATCAGAGTCGTCGGTATGGATGACAACGAAGGCAATGGCCCGGCAACACTGTCGGAAGCCAGCATCAACAGCTACTGGCTGGTCTCGGGCAAGATCTTCCTTTTCTACGGCGATGAAAGCTACAACGGCACACATGCTGCTCCTACTATTTCTACCTCACCAGTCGTCCAAACTACCTCCAATATCGGCACTACGAACAATGGCATCAACTCAACCAACTCAACATTGTCTTACAGCGTTACAGCCAAGCGAACCTACTCCGCCAAATCCAGCTTCGGCAGTTGGACTCAAAGTCTCGACTACAGCAATACTGGCTTCCTCGGACAGGGTGGGCTCGCATCATCAAACATCCAGAAGACCGCTGGTACCTCAGCTGCAGTCGTGAATAGTGCACCAGACTTTTCCAATACCTTAAGCTACACCTATCCAATCATCGCCAACACAACTTACGCGTCAGCCAATTTCTCAATCTTCGATGCTTATGTGGATTATGGGCTCAAGATTTCCTCTTCAGGAAGACCGGATGTCTCGACTTATAGTCTGGTCAGTGGACCTATGAATTTGGACGAGAGACAGTTTGGCGAAGCATATTATTCGAGTGTGCCTAACAGCAGCTATTCGTTTGGTATCATGGATCGCAAGTTCCAAGAAGTGAGCTATGGTACACCGTACTCGAGACATGTCAAGACCAACAACTTGACCATCACTTATGACTCCGTGGCTTGAGCTTGGAAGAGTCGTTCTAGTGCTTACTACTCCTGAAGAATCTAGTGTAATGTTCGGAAAGACAACACCGATATGGCAGAGTGAGAAAATGATCATATCATCAGTTGTGTAGCGAAAGTCATTATATACAATTACATCGAATAGCAGAGAAGAGCAATCATTCTAGTGCTCAAATCCATATCCCATCGTACCGTTCAAATCTCTGAAATCACCTCTCAACGAATCCACACCTTCCTTCTTGACCTCCTCAACCAACGCCTTGACCTTCGGTGCAATAGCCTTTGCATCGAATCCAAAATGCTCATAAGCCTTCTTACCAGGCAATGACTTACCAAACGTAGCCATCGAATATCCAGCATCTGCATATCTCTCCCATCCGTTGATAGCGTAAGCTTCAATGACAACTCTGGGGGCATTACTGCGGTACTTGAGAACAGATTGCTTGTACTCTTTACTCTGCTGCTCGAACAGACGTTGGCAGGGGAAAGAAACGACGCGGGCTTTGATGCCGTGGTCGGACTCCAACAACTTCTTCGTCTCGACCGCGCAGAACATCTCAGCGCCCACACCGATTAGAGTGACGTCGGCGTCTTCTTGCTCCATGAGCACGTAAGCGCCCTTTTGAACACCCTCGCGACTGCTGTGTTCGGGGTATTGAGGAAGGTTTTGGCGGGACAGAGAGATGATTGAAGGTGTGGTGTCGGCTTTGATGGCGGCGATGAAGGCGCCAGCGGTTTCTTCAGAGTCGCAGGGGCGGATGTAGAGGAGATTGGGCATGCTGCGGTAGAGGGAGGCGAGGGCGATGGGTTGATGGGTAGGGCCATCCTCACCGGTTCCGATGGAGTCGTGGGTGGCGATGTGGATTTGTTGGAGGCCTTGGAGAGCGCCCATGCGGATACCGGGGGCGGCGTAGATGTAGAACATGAAGAAGGATGAGGTGATGGGGAAGATTGTGCCCTTGTTGAAGGCGGCAAGACCATTGGAGATGGAGGCCATGGCGTGTTCGCGGATACCCCAGTGGATGTAGCGACCAGAGTAATTGCCGTTGATACCACATGCGGTCTTGAGCTCGGGGTTTTGGAAATCAACCTTGTCCTTCCAAGTCATATTGACCGAAGGTGTCAAGTCTGCTGTGCCGACCATGAAGTTTGACAGGTTCTGTGCAAGAGGGTTACATACCAGACCTGCAGACTTTCTGGATGGTGTGGGTGAAGTGGGGAAGCTGCCCTTTTCAGGGATGATCTTGGTCCAGTCCTTGGGCATCTTTCCTGCAACACGAAGCTTGAACTCCTCAGCTAGCTCGGGGTACTCCTTGCTGTACCCGTCCAAGAGAGTGCTCCACTCCTTCTCATAGTCCTCGCCTCGGGACTTCGCCTCGCGGAAGAAGTCGTAGACTGTGTCAGGGACGACAAAGTGCTCCTCGGGGTTCATGCCAAAAGTACGCTTAATGTTGGCAACATCCTCGGCACCGAAAGCAGCACCATGAGCCTTTGCATCACCAGCTGATGCACTGCCAATACCAATAATCGTGCGGATGTTGATGAAGGTGGGCTTGTCACTTGCGCGGGCAGCTACAAGTGCCTGGACAACACCTGTGATGTTGGTGGTGCCGTCCATGACATCGATGACGTTCCAACCGCATGCTTTCATCTTCTCATTCACATCATCGTTGCAGGTAATGTCGACGGAGCCGTCACAAGTGATCTGGTTGTTGTCGTAAACGAGAGCAAGGTTGTTCAGCTTCCAATGACCAGCAAGGGAAACAGCTTCCAGAGCAACACCTTCTTGCAGACAGGCATCTCCGATCATGCAGTATGTCATGTTGTTGACAACCTCGTAGTTGGGCTTGTTGTATGTGGCAGCGAGATGCTTTGTTGCCATGGCCAAACCAACAGCATTTGCAACACCTTGGCCGAGCGGACCGGTTGTGACTTCAATACCCTCATGCTCAATTTCTGGGTGTCCAGGACAGATCGAATCTGTGCGTTCTGAGTGATATGATTTGAGTTGGTCAATAGTCATGTTCTTGTATCCGACCAAGTGCATGAATGTGTATTGGAAAAGACATGTGTGGCCGTTTGATAAGACGAAGCGGTCTCTGTTGAAATACTTGGGGTTGCTTGGTGAGTATTTCATGGCATATTTCCAGAGCGAGACACCAATGGCTGCCATACCCATGGCACCTATTTAATTACGTCAGTCTTGCAAATAAATTCTAGGCATGTTCGACCAATGGCTTACCACCAGGGTGACCACCCTTGAATTGCTCGCACAAATCCGCAATCAAGCAGCGGAACACTCGCAGGACTTGGTCATGCTTGTCTGCCTCCTCCAGCTGTAATGTTGCAGCGCCGTTTGTTCCATCAATTTGTGTACCAAGTACCTTCACGGGAATACCGGAGGTAGCGTCTTCGTAGTGTTCAAGGGAGGGCGCCATGTTGAATACTGAAAGATTCTGGGATAAGGGGAGGAAACGGAAGGACAGAAGCTGCACGGCGGTCCATTGCCTTTATCAATGATGTCGATAATGGTGACCATGTCACTGGTACCTCTACTCAAATTCATCTTGAGCGGCATTCTTACTTTGATGTGCAAATGGCATTGTTAGAACTGGGAAACCCGAGTGCGGGGTCAATAAATGAGCGCTTCGGTTTCCCTTGGTTGATTGTGGCGCTTGTTTTTGCTTTGAGAAACGGTGGACACCGGTGATGTAGTTGTCAAAAGTCGTGGTAACACATGGGTCAATCTCCCAGGCTGTCAGGAGTTCTGACCACGGCGTCAAGAGTCGCAGCCGGAAGAGGTAAAATTCAGCGCTGCCGCGACCGCCTCAGTTGCTTTCAATCTTCATCCTCTGCAGAGGGCAGTCGCAGCGCAGAAACCCCCCACCTTAAATGGACAGTATGATTCGATAGTGGGTTCTGTTGACCTGTTTACTGGAGCCTCATGGTCTTTGCTGATTGCGCGTGCCCTGGGTGTCTGATACGTACATAATGGTAGGTGTCGCTGGATCGTGTTGTGTCTTCGACTTTTTGTTCTCTCCACACAACTCCGAACATTCTTACCTTACCCATCTTTCCCTCTAGCAATCTCTAGTCGTCACCCAAATATGGCACCAGGCATTGTCTCCGACATTGAACTTCCTAGAGACATCCCTGAGTCTCAGCTATCAGCTGCCAATGTGCCCATTGAAAAAGCATTTGGCTTGAAGAACAGGACTATCATCATTACTGGAGCTGGACGCGGGCTTGGCATAACACTTGCTGTCGGAGTCCTCGAGTCTGGCGCCGATGCTATCTGTCTCGATATCCTTCCCGAGCCCAGTGCCGAGGAGTGGGATGTGATCACGAAATTGCAAAAGAGTACCGGCGTTCGTGCCACCTATCACCGCTGCGACATCACCAACGAAGAGGCAGTCGAGAAGGTCGTTGCTGAATGTGGAGAGGAGGCACGCCAGCGCGGAAAGCCAGTCAAAGGCATGATTTCGTGTGCCGGCATTCAGCAAATGGTCGACGCGATTGACTACCCGATGGACGGATTCAGGAGGATCATGGAGGTGAATGTCGCAGGCAGCTTCCTCATCTCAAAACACACAGCACGCCTGCTTCGCGATCAGAAGCTTGGTGGCAGTATTGTGATGATCGCATCCATGTCAGGCCAGATCGCCAACCGTGTAAGTCAGAGTCCAGATTACAGTCTTGTAATGCTCTTCTGACCAGATCGATAGGGTCTCCACTGCTCAGCATACAACACCAGCAAAGCCGCCGTACACCAAATGTGTCGTTCTCTCGCATACGAATGGGGTCAGTGGGGTATCAGAGTCAATACACTCTCCCCTGGATATATTCGTACGGCCATGACTGATGGTCTGCTGCAAGAGAAGCCCGAGGTTGAGGAGTCATGGATGAGAGGAGCTCTCCTAGGAAGACTGGGCGCACCCGAAGACTTCAAGGCTCCTTGCGTGTTCTTGCTAGCAGATGGTAGCTCTTGGATGACTGGAGCAGATTTGAGGGTGGACGGCGGACACTGCGCAACTGCATAAATGCTTCGTGGACGATAATGGTATATAGATCTCTCAAACTAGACTTTTCAGACCAATTATGTCAGTAGATGAAGACCTTGAGGAAATGGCTGAACAAGTCCCTCAAAAAAGCTATGTCGATGCAAGATTTCTCTTTTTCAGCAAGTACCGATAATGGCAGCTCCTGAATCGTGCTTGCCAATGTACTGTGACTGGAAGTATGATGCTCTGTGGTCGGACGCTCAATGTCTACATTGGACTAGAAAATCCGGCAAACACGAAGAACCCCCGTTGAATCAAGTAGAGTTTGCGTGGTGTTTGCGAGAGTGTCGATATATCTGTGTGTCAGCCCTCGTCTTGACCGTTGTTCTCTTGTCTTTTCTTCGCTTGCCCGCCCCGCACTTGACAGCGCGTCCGACCTTCCTTCCCAGCCACCCCGGCAAATCTCCTTCTCACCAAACAACACCGTGATCGATGCGATCGAGTCGACATGCCAGAGCTGCTACTCCAGAAGACAAGACTGGGGCTCTGGCAGTGTACGAGGCGTCGCCTTCACCACCCCGCGATGTTGAGAAGGGTCCCTCAAAACGCTCGCTCCGAGGTCGCTCAGGCTGTTTGAACTGTCGCCGGCGACGAAAAAAGTGCGACGAAACAAAACCGAGATGTGCGAAATGCAAGCGACTCGGCGAGGAGTGCGAATGGGATTCGGGTCTCAGCTTCCGCTTTACCGCATTAGAAGCCGATCACCCAAGCATGATTGCTGGCCAGAGGATCGCTGCCACTGTGTCAAACCTGCAAATGGTCGACGTTGTCTTCAATCACGACACTCACGAGTGTACCGAGTATCTCAATGGCCAAGAGATAGCGTTAGTTGACGAATTTGCCGAGGATGAGAATCATGCCTCCCTGGATTGGAATATGGACCTGGATAGCCACGACATTACGAAGTCCACAACCCAGGAGCCACACATGGGGGGTAGGAGAAACACACTGGATAATTATTCACCAGGAGCACAACGCTTTCCTTGTCTTAGAGCTCAATCTCAAGAGACCAGTACTATGCGAGATAGTAGGCGTTCTCACAGTCTTGCGGCGGTCGAAAACGAGACACAACCTCATGTTACATTTCAGACACCACTCTCGTCTATTGACAATCCTCTATCGGCACCCAGCCTTCCCACTATCCGAGAAGATGATCATCTGCTTTCTTTCACATTGCCCGAGCTGGAATCTCTCGATTACCTCACGGATCGAGACCCCTTCCAATTTTTCGGCGACTCATTATGGCCGCCTATGAACGGGGAAGCCAATACGTTACTAGACATGGATCATGTTCCAGCAGAGTCACCAGACATGTATGCCATGTACTACCCTAACGCCACGTATCGAGAGCTACACACAACACTATACAACGCCATGGTGGATACCGCAAGGGGTACCGGACTTACGCGAACGGGCACCCCAGATTCGGACAAGTCACAAAAAGCGGCAAACCATGAACCAGTCAACCATACACCTCAATGGGGGACACTCCAGAGGGGCCCAGCTACTGTTGGCAAACTACCCAAAGGCATGACAGTGCGACGAGAAACGGAGCTTTGGCGAAATTATCTGGATGAAATTGCCTTGTGGTTAGATATGTTTGACAACGACCGCCACTTCCAGATTCATCTACCTCTGCTCGCTCAGAGTTCGGAGCCCTTACGCCTGTCTGTATTAGCTCTCTCAGCAAGGCAGATCGAGCGAAGGGATCCAAACAAGCCCTACACAGAGAGTCTGGCACTGTATCAGGAAGCAATTCGGCTGATTGCTGCCGAGCTAGAGAGCATGAGCACGGAAGTCATCGGGAGCTGTGTTCTGCTCTGCGTTCTGGAGATGATGAGTTCCTCACCCAAAGATTGGACACGACACCTCAATGGTGCGGCTATGCTGCTCAAAGCCGCCGGTATTAATGGTGTTGTCGGAGGTATGCGACAAGCCATCTTTTGGTGCTTTGCACGTATGGATATGTGGGGTGGCTTCCTCTCTGGTTCCCACACAAAAATACCCACAAGTCTATGGTTCCTACCGACAGGCTCAATGTCAACGGCAATATCGAGGTTCAAAACCGACTTCCAGAATTTCGACAGCTATGCGAACTACTCATTGTTCCTCTGCGCCAGTGTCTTGAACGTTGTATCGAGTCGGGGTACTTCCACCGAGGGCGACAGCTCATATTCTGCCAAATGGAGAGCTCTTTTCGACCTCCTGATAGACTGGCATGCCAATCGGCCCCGAGAGATGCAACCCCTGATTCCCGGAACTAGTGAGAAAGATGACGAGGGGCCGTTTCCTGTGGTCATCTACACCAACGCTGCTGCAGTCAGTGCTAATCAGCTATACCACACGGCCACGCTGTTGATGCTACAAGCAAAGCCCAGTGGCGTCAAAGTGCGGGGCCAGAGGTCAATATTTTGGCACGCGCGGCAAGTCATTGGTATTTCAGTGAGCAATTTGCTTCACGCTGCCTGGACCAATGCGCCGCAGCCGATATACATTGCCGGCAAAGTCATGTCGAGCAAGGCCGAACATCGTGTGGTACTGGATGCGCTCGCGGAAATCGAGAGAACCACTGGCTTCGCAACTCAATGGAGGGCGCAAGATCTAAAGGAATACTGGGGCGATGAGGCAGATTGACAGCATGTCTGCAGATTTTACAAAGTACAGAAATTTCAAGGCAGTTCATGGACTCTAAATTGCCACGGCGCTTCCAACTCATGCGGTTTGACACTTCCTGCTAATTCGGGACAAGGTCTCCCCACCGGCATTTCCACCAAATCTGTTCCATGCGCTTCGTTGATGTGGTTCCCTTGTATCTCTATAACTTCGCTCCCCGGGTCAATCTCATGTGCTTGCGCGGTCGAAGGTGAAGACACTGCTGTTGTAGGAGAAGATGCCGTTGATGAAGAGATTGTGCTTCCGAGTTCTGCTTTCCCCGACATCTCCGGCTCGTCCGGGAAAGTGTTGCTGCCTCGATGTTTTCTTCTACGGAGGAAGAAGAATAGTAGAACACCGAGAAGAATCAGTACAGCAGCTGCCACAACCACACCAATTCCCGCTTTTGTGCTCGTGGAAAGCCCACCGGAAGATGGGACTGCAGAATTGGTCTCCGTGTCTGCAGTTCTTGTCGAGGTGGGCAAGTTCCAAGCACTAGCGACAGCCAAAACAGGCGCGGCCGCTGGAGTAAAAGACTGTAAATCTGCAGATCGCCATGCCACATTTATCGGTGTCGCAAGACCAGTGAATCCATCCGAGATCGCAAACGTATTTGTGAGGTCGGGCATTAAAGCATAAGTCGGTGTTGAGATTACTGTCTGGCAATTGTTGTCCACCAAACTCATTCCATAAGGACAACAGTTTGCGGAAGTGGTTATTTGGTAGGAGAATATGCCGACGTAGTTGTAGCCTTCTGGACATACACCGGGTAGATAATAATTCACTTTCGCAGTATTCCAGGATGGGGGATAGCACGCATATGTGGAGTTGTATTGTGCGTCCCAAGTTCCAATGGTGCTGCTATTTGTGGCCCCGAGCGTAAAAGGTCGAGTCGAACATGATGTTGGCGGCGTGAAGATTGTCGTCAATGGCAGGTCCGTTAATGTTGCAACCGAGGTTACTACGACTGTGATTGCTGCAGAGTTGTCCGGAGATGATGCAGCGGCCGGCGCAGAAGATGCAGCAGCGGGACTAGGAGTAGAAGAGGGGTTCTCAGAAGATGCGACAACTGATGATGCTAGAAGCGTAGGTGTTGGCGACGAGGATGCGACAAGCTCAGATGATTCTGCTATCGAATCTGCGACCGATGATGACGCTGTACTCGAGGCTCGCGGGGATTGAGAATTACTGCTGCTGACTGTGACTAGTGAGGTTATCACATCAGTGATTCCAGCGATACTGCTAACAGCGCTTGCAGACAAAGACATGGTGTACGGCTGATAAACACAAAGGTAAGAGGAGCAAATACGAAAGGGAGCGGGCTCGTATTATGACGATGACGATCAGCCGTTGACGTTGCTATTCTCTACGGGCACTTGGGACGGTTCGGTTCGATGGTATAAGCCAAGTCATTGGCAAGACCCTTGGCCTATGTAGAACGAGGCTTGTAGGAATTTAGAGTTTGGAGGTAGCTGCCAAGAATAGTAACAGTCCATCCTGTAGGATTGCATAAATTTGTACATAATTGTGCACATCGAGATTGAATTGGGTTTCGGAAGTCGCAATTCTTTCGCGCTTTCCACAAAGATTGAGTAGAATCTTTGAGGCATTCGGCTGAGGGTGGATCTCTGTGTCAAGGGGATCTCGAGAAGGGAATTGCTCTGAAGTATCATCAATCAGGCATATCGGGAGCGTCATGGTCGGCAAAGGCGGTGAGAATCTCCGAGTGCCAGTCCTTCCAGGCCAAATCGTCCAACATCAGTGGCCAGTTTTTCAATCGTCGCTTTGTCTTAGTACATCTGCACCTCGACAAGAGCTCTTCCGACACCAGACTTCATTCCAGGAACGCCAGAGTTCTCGACTTCGTATGCCACTGCACCCTTCTCCGCACACACCTCCTTCAAGTGATCAACACTTCCTCCGACGCCAAAGTAGAATCTCTTTGCGGCTACGATTGCCTTGGCCATCTTTGTTCGGCGGAGTAGATTGATCAAGAGGTCCACAAATGCTGTTGTTGAAGCTGGGCTGTAGATGGTCTCGCTTGCAAGGATCAAACTGCCCATATCCGGAGCAGACTCTGGGATCAGAGAAGCAAGAGTAGGACCCCAGGGACCAGAGATGAAGGAGAGCTGGATGTGAGAAGCAGCCAGAGAAGCAAGGAACTCTGGTAATAGTGCGGGAATGTTCTCAAGATCTCCCGAAGGCTCAGCTGCCAGGTCGATCAACGGTGGTGAGGTAGTCGCTGCCCAGGTAAGGATGAGATTGGGCAAAGTCACCAGTCGCAAGACGCTACTATTGTAGTCGGTGAGGGTAAACGTTTGTGCAATGCCATTTCTCAGTGCATGTTGGAATAGAGTCAAAGTCGGTAAAGCAGATCCAGCTCCAAGTTCGACAACTCCATCACAGCGGACCAACTCGTCAATGTCCTTTCTTGGGCCACGGTCCAGAAGAAGACTTGACAGATCAATGCTACACTCCCAAGTCTTGAAGCCACCCTCATAGACGTTTGTTCTGAGGTCTGTTTGCTCCAGGTCACGCAAAGTCGCGTCATTGTCGTTCTCCGCAGAAGCTTCAGACATGAGTTGTACGCGGATATCGAACAGCTCACGCCGCGGCAAGAGCAGCGTCTTCCCAGTTGGTGATGTGATTTGAGCAGTGCTGTAGCATAATCTGTCGGGCAATGTTTCGTATAGTTGTCTCAAGTCGTGTTGCATGACATTGACAAGCGGTGCTTGTACCTCGCTTGTCGCGTTCATGTCCGATGGCGCATCGAAAATCGGCACATCTTGGTCGACTGTCTGATCGATATCATCGCCACCAAAGTTGAAGCTGAACGCCATGATGTGACTGTTTCTGCAAGAGGTTGGTGTTCCTGGGATTTGCAAAGGCCGAGAAGTTTTCGGAGTCGCGAACGCCAAGAGTTTGCTTCCGTAGCGGAATTGGTTCTCAACGAGCACGAGTAGATGACTGGGGGACACAAAGACCAACCATGTTTGCAGACATGTTGGAGAAGAAAAGCCCTGGATGAGGTGTACGTTTGTATACTCATAACATCTGATGTGATGTGATGGCAATGGATCATTCTTGCACCTGCTTGTGTCGGTGAACAGAGAAGGCAGCAATAGCCGAAGGCCCGAGCGCCACCAATTCCTCCCTCTGTCAAAGTCAAGCCCGGCAAGCACTTCATCCTTCTTCAATCAACATCCATTCGAATATCCATCTTGTAGGTTGTTGGGTCTATTGGACAGTCTTTAGAGCTGGCTCGAAGATCGTCTTGTCAAGCGAGTGTCACCGTGTCCGACACATCGAAACCTTGAAGCAGTACGGTCACAATATTCTCCAAGTGACTCAGCCGCGTTCGCAGCTGTCATTCTGTCATTTTCTTCCATCATCTTGACAGTCTTCTTCCAACAAGCAACACAACCAACCTCATCAGTATTACCAAGACATATTCCTATCATGGACGACTCCATTATCGACACTTTCCCGAACAGAGCTCTGATTATATCCGACGAAGGCTTCTTCTTCAGGCATGAGGGTGACGACACATATCGAGCCATAGATCTAGATTACAACGTCGGGGCGCTGGAAGAATTCTTTACTGTGCCCGAAGACGTTCACGCCGAGTCTTGTCCTGCATGCGACGACATAGCCGCAGGAACAACCTCTCTTTCCGAGGAATATCCTCCTGGCTGGAAGCTCGTGTCATGCCATCGACATGCTAGAATTTTGAATGATATCACCGATAACACTAGATTTGTTGGTGGAGTACGCGAAAATAGTAGAGCTGCTGCGACTCGCTACTACAAACGCCAAACCAAACAAAAAGAACAGCATAAATCAACCCCTACAACGTCAGAATCAACCACTATCGCAACAGCAACCTCTGCACCACCGATATCGACAGAATGTGCCATCTGCCTAGAGGCAAAGCCGAATATCAAAATCGACTGCGGCCACACTTTTTGCTCCCCCTGCATCGCACATTGGGCCGAAGAACAAATCGATCATAATCTCGCCGAATGGTTCGAAGAGTGTCCTGATGTGCTAATCGAGTTCCCTATCCTCAAACATCACGCCAAATCTCGATATACGTGTCCAATGTGCAGATATCATGGTCAGCACACAAAACAAAGCCGACGTGGAAAGAAGACCTGGAACAATGTCACAAGAGGTCTGCCTCCTATTGACTCATCTAGGGGTAGGAGAGGTGGACAGAGAAGGAGGAGGGTGAGAGAGGCACATGAAAGAGCAACTGTGGAGGGAGCGACAATTGATTTGCCACGCGCACCTCCAAGCATGCCGTTAGTGACTAGACTGCCCCCTATATCTCCTGAAGTGAGATCGACGAGGCGGCAGCGCGTGCATGGGAGACCAAGAGGCTCTAATCACTAAGGAACTTTCTGTGGATATGGTGATCAACTCCAAACTTAACTCTGCATTGCGTCGCAACACTAGAATGCGAGAGTGGGACGTGTATACAGCAGTCTTGAGCTGATAGGCGCCTCGTGAGGCAAGATACCCCATTTAAACATCACAAACCCAGCTCCTCCCATGATCATCGATAGAAAAACGTAGGTCAACACTTGCTAGTCAACCACGTGGTGACCAATTCAGCTGCGTCTCCTCTTGATTCTCCAAGAACAGAACCAAGTGTCGGCTCAGCATGGAAGTCATTGGGCGCGACGAACAACGTGATCGGTCTGTAAGAAGCCTGCTCAAGTTATCAGTCAATTCATTTACAGTCACCTTTTCTTCGCGGTCAACTCACCCTTATCTTCGAGGTCATTGCGGTGATATCATCAAGCATCATCTCTTTCCTGGCAGCTGTGATAAGTATCTCGTCCACCACCTCGCTGAGGCCCTCCCATGAGCCTGCAGTAGCTTTCGCTGGCTCCCGCCATCTGTCTTCTGCACTCGCACCGCTGTAGTTCTTGGCCCATGAGCGCAACGTATCAATGCCAGCAGCATCAGATGCACCGCCTTGGCGGTACCTCTCAGAATCCATATCAAAGTCAACCCAAGGACTACAAGCAAAAGCAGCACGAAGAGGTCGAGAAAGCTTGAGCGGAGCGATCTCAGGATGTGGTTGCAACAGGTGCAGCAGAGTTCCGAAGACAAGACTTCCACCAGCTGAGTCGCCCCCGAGGAACAACTGTTTCGGTGCCGGCGTGAGAGTCTCGGAAGCATATCTCAGTAATTCTACACACTGGTCTAGCTGGCGAGGTAGGATCTTCCAGGAGCGAGATCATACTGCAGGACCAGGAAAGCGAGAGATTTTCCCGAAGTCGAGGCAGCTTCCGTGATGACTGATAGAAACTTGAACATATCGTTGCCTCCCAGCAATGCGAAACCGCCTCCATGGAAGTAAAGACCTACAATGTCAGCATTCGGACTTCCAATCCACATGCCTGTGGTGTTCGTTCCAGGTACAATGATCTTCTTGGCCTTGGCGCCTTTCGCATCCATGTAAGTGCTGTAGTTTGAGGCAGTACTGCCCATGATGGATCTGACCGCTCTAGTCAGTTCTCAAAAGAATTGCTCTGCTCGAGGGCTAGACTAACTGCAACTGCTCAGGCGACAATTTTCCCACGCCGTGTCGCATCAAGGAGAGCATGATATGGCGTTTCATTGTGGTCTGGCCATACTGCCCTCGAAAAGGTTTATAGAGCGCTGAAGCTATGCTTTTGAATGCTATTGTTGCGTCAATATCAAGGATGACTCTAAGAGATCTGGAAAAGATACCTATACGAAATATGGCTGGCAAGAGGCCGAGCCTCTGCAGAAAAGTGATCGAAATTTTCTGGTCAGCCATAATGGCGTATCTCAGGAAGGGTGAGCGGGAGAAGTCGCTTTCGGTCACCTTTTTGAATGAGGCCGAAGTCAGAGTGTGGTCTGTTGAGGCAGGGAGCTGGAGCTTATATACAAGGTACTTGTAACGCGACGCCGTCTCCGTCCCCGACTCTACTCAACATGATTGTTATCTGAAGCTGAGAAGTCCGGATATCTGGCTTGATTCCAAGCTTCATGAAAGTTCGCATGTATGGGTCGCTCCGGAGGCCCTTCGAGGGGATGCGAAGCTTGTAGGAAGGCGAATCGCAAATGCAACGATGAAACCCCGTGCAGCCGCGTGAGTCCGAATTACTGTAGCATTCTTGAACAATCTCATCGATGGGTTTGTAGTGCATCAAGAAGGACTTAAGATGCAGTGGTCCGCCAGACTTCTTCCAAACGCACCTGCGAGATGAGACTAGCAAGTTCGCCATAGTCAAACACTAGCGTAAAGAAAGATCGCAACTGCGTACTTCTACCAATTCGACAGTGCTTTAAGGCAGACCACCGCTAAACTTGCGCAAACCGGAGGTTGTAGGAATCTTCAGGGGCCCTCCAGAGTTTCGTGTGGAATGCTTCTTGTTTTCGGCTCTCCAATATATATCCTATGAAACACCCTATCCTGGCTGGGGGCCATTCGTCCAAGTCCTTCCTCAGTTGTATGCTAATACTCTCCAGAACTCGGCTCTCCAATTGGCACTGAGAGCAGTAGCGTTCTACACAGCAGGACGGTCACCTGAACATAGAGAATATGCAAGCTTTGGAAGTCATCTTTATGGTTCGGCATTGCGGGAGGTACAACGAGCTGTCTTGGATCCGGTGCAAGTCAACAGCAACGAGACGCTTATGGCAACTTTGTTGCTGTCAGTATATGAGGTGAGCCATTGCAAACAAGAGCACAGACAGACCACTGATACACTTCAAAGTGCTATCAACCATTAATTGGTATACAAGCAAGAGGTCTTTACCGCAATCATGTCGATGGTAGTATTGCTCTACTAAGAAACCGCAGGCCTGATCAGTTCCGCGATCCTCTGTTCAAGAAGTTATTTAGAGCGGTGCGGACCCAGATGGTTGCTTTTTTCTTGCCTACCATCTCGATCACGCTCAAGAACTGATCGTTTTGATAGGTGAACTTCTACGCGCATCGTCAAGAACACATTCCTGAATTTTCGGAGCATCTGGATTGGTCATCAGATCCTGAAGACGATATAGATGCATTAAGTCTGTTGACCACCGCAGCTCTAGAGATACCCGGACTTCGCGCGGATACAGCAAAGATCCTCTTCAGCGACGTGTCGGTCACTCCACAGAGAGTTTTTGGATTACTCGATCGTACGCAGCGCCTAGAAGATGCTCTTTCTGATTGGTACAACTGGTTTACTATAAGGCTCTACTCTGAACCCAGCCTCGATGCAACATATGTGGCTTTACATGCCTTCAACTCCCCAGGCAAAGATCTTCATGCAGATCTTGATCTCAGAAGCATGTCAACTTTGACGACTTACCGCGCATATCTGATCTATACCCTCCAAGCACGTTTTCACTGCTTATCAAAGCTCAAAGAAACACACACGAAAACTTTCCATACCACAAGTCACAACACCATCAATTTCCCAGAAACTCTGTCCGTCCTCCACAACATCTGCGAAGACATAATCTCTACCATGCCTTTCTTCTTGTCTAACCCAGCGGTTCCGCACGAAAACGGCGAAGTTTTCATCTCTTCCGCCTTGATCACTGTTTCCATGGTCCCAGAGCTTCCACACGAGAAGAAGCTTTTCGTAGAGAATTTACTACATGGGATTGCTTTTTCTACTCGTCCCAGGACTGGATTTGAGTATGTGTGGGATGCGAGGATTATGACTAGAATGGGCAAGTTTTCTACTGTGCCTGCGATTGTTACGGGGAGTGCTTCAGAAGTGGAATGAGCATCGGTGTTGTCATGGCTCAGCTATCTATCTTTTCCTGGCGTGTATGCAGGTCAAAGCTTTTTGACCTTCCGCCTCCAATTCTTCCTTTAGCAGCATAGATGGGATATGATAATCGACATTATTCTGCCAACCATATGGGATAGGTTGCTTATGTTCAATGCCCCTCAATCTCCCTTCCATCTCTCGAAACTCCTCCTTTACTCGTCGGCGTCGATGTGAGATTTCCAAGTTCATGGCGTAGAGATCGGAGATCATGGTTATCACCTTGATGGTGTTATTACTAAGTACAACTCCTCATCATACAACCTCACTTCACGTATTCGTGTATCCTCACACATGATCAACAGGAAGGCCTGAAAGAGTACAGAATACATCATCCATGCCAGAACCACACGAATCCACCGTCTAGAACCCTTTTTTTTCGGTATCCAAAAAAGTCATATATTCCAAATATCATATCATATTCCAATCATAACATCTACATCTATTGAGAAACACTAGCTTGTCTATCACTGGCATTTCTCATCTTTCCGAACTTCAGAGGTCCCAGCATCTCGCCCCAGAAAGTCATGGGGGGGTCGATGAAGGTTTGCTCGTATGCGTCGATGGTGGGGCGTTCCCAGACCAGGTCAGCTTCGAGGGGCTTGACGATCTTGGTGCGCTTGATGAGTTTCCATGAGAAGTAGGTGATTGGGGCCAGAATCAACATGGTGTAATAGATAAAGAAGGAGTCAACAGACCATGGGGCGAAGGCAGTGTAGCCGTAGCAGAAGACGATCATGATCATCCAAGCTGCTCCGAGGTATGCCTGGAAATTTTTGTTAGTGATTTTGCTCCAAAATGCGGAGTGAGGGTTTGGGGACTCACGCAGTATGGCTGGAACCAACCCTTGTAGGGAAGGGTGTTTCTGTCCAGGGCTTGTGCCTTGCAAGCGCGGTAGAAGAAGACGTAAGTGACACACATGACCAGGTAGTTAATGACACCACCAGCAGTGACGAGGTTGATGAGCCAGCCCAGGACGACGTTGGATCCACTGCTGACTTGCAAGAAAGCAAGGCAAGGGAAGACCATGACGATGGCGAAGCAGACAAGGGGTACACCACTCTTGGTGCAGTAGCGAAGGGCCTTGGGAGCACGACCCTCGATAGCGAGGCCGTACAAACTGCGAGTGGCGCAGAACGTGTAGGTGTTTCCGGCACTGAAGATGGAAGTAACCAAGAGAGCGCTGACCAAATGAGGCAAGCCACCGATACCCATGTTCTTCATGGCGATAACGTAAGGCGAGGCAGCAGCAGTTCCTGATCCGCTCGATTCACCAGTGATGATACCAGTCAAAGTAGCATCAGTAGAGCTGAGGACGATACCAACTGCCATCGCGCCTCCCATGAAGAACAATGCGAATCTGAAGTAGACAGTCTTGAAGGCGTTCTTGATGTAAACGCGAGGGCGTCTGGCTTCGGCAGAGACCATGGAGATGTATTCAGGACCAGTGACACAGAACGATGCGGACCAGAGAGCAGCACAGAAGCCCTCGAACTGACCGAGAGTTCCAGTGCTTCTCCACTCTTTGAAGGCGTTGTGCTTCCAGTTGCGGAATCCGTATGCGTCGTTTTGAGGGTTACCACCGACCATGGTGATGAAGGTGAATGAGAAGACGATCATGATCAGGATGACCTGGTGTGATGTTAGCACATGAGTACAGGCGCGAGGATTTTGGACGACGTACCTTGCCACCGGAGAGCCAGAATTCGGCTTCACCGAATGCCTTGACAGCGAGAACGTTGAGGATACTAGACGAGAAGGTCAGCAAGAGGACCAACGGAAATTATGAAATGAGTCGCGTGGGATGTAAGCATTGATCAAGTCGCAAGGTTTACAAAAAGGACATTCTCGGGAGTGAGAAGCCAAATGCGTTGGGCAGGAGATCCAAAGGGCGCATTCTGTAGATGTTGCTTGGGAGAAAGAAAAAAAGAGTTCGGAGCTGCTTTGGAAATGTCGCACTAGGAAATGTCGCAATGGCAAAAAGAAAGTCGCGCTGGAAGTCATACCCATAGAGAATCTGGATTGTGTGTTAGTCTTGAGCCTGCTATTGAGCACTTCGGATTTGAGAGACATACGATGCAAGCGAGAGGAATAGCCCATGGTGGGATGTCATCGCTCCAGAAGTCAAGCACCGTGGAAAGAGCAGTGATCTCGAAAGGAATCAGGAGCGCTTCATAGATGAAGAAGTTATAACCAGCCATGAAGCCAAAGGCATCATCGACGAAGTGACCAGCTAGACGGATGAAACCACCAGATACGGGATATGCGATAGTCATTTCTGCGATACAGTTGTTGACGAGACCGAGGAAGCAAGCGTAGATAGTGTATGCGAGGAAAAGCGATCCCGGACCACCCTTGTACAAACCACCACCGATACTGACGAAAAGGGCAGTACCAATGGTGCCGCCAATGGCCATGAGCTGAATTTGTCTGTTTCCAAGACGACGATGGAGGTGATCGGTGTTCTCGACAATCTCGCCCTCCTCGTATGGGGCATCGAAAGGAGCATCGGGAGTCGCTGAGACGAACTCGCCGGTCTTTTCGGTATCCTTGAACCACGACATGGTGGATTCAGGTGAACAAGAATGAAACGTTAGTGAGCGGAGGTATGAGCGAAAGTGTGAATGGGGAGGAAAGAGTGGGATGGCGCAAGGCCGCTACACTATATATCAGTGACATGCTGGCCAAATTGTTCAAGAAAACGTCTTCATGGATGGTTCTCCGGATGGGTGCACGCCACCAGCTGTGGATGTGGTCCAGGCGTGAACTCCAAGGATGATAAGAGTAGGGTAGTAAAGTATGCGGCTATCAGCGGCCCCCACATTAGGACATGTTTCCCAGGCGGAGGCGCCTTTGGTGCGGAGTAGCGCGACTTGGCCCGCCTCCGCCTGCTCCGCCTAGACCGTTTGGATACCGCCGGTATGGGCGATAAGGCACGTGAAGTGCCAGACGTAATGGTTTTAGTCGCGCATGTACCCTTGTAGACATATTTCCAGCCCATCTAGAACGTCTGGGGAAGAAAGCTTCTGGTCAAGTCTTGAACGTTACTTCTCAAACTTCAGGATCTGGTGACATGGAGGGCTTTTTTCTGGGGCGGTGCAATCCAAATGCTATCTCTGATACCGATCTTGCTTGTTCCATCTTCTCAGACCTGGATCATGAGATTTTCGAACTCTTGCAAGATCATGTTCTGACCATTGTCAGACATGATGTTTTTTTTGGAGTTGGTATCAACTTCATGATTTCCCGGGCCGATTCCCTCATTTCGCCTTATCTCTTATCTTTCCAATCATCTGTTCAGCACATCTCGTTCGTCAGTGTTATCTCTTGGCTTTGACGGAGTGGCCGAGCAGCGTATTCACGGCTTAAGCAAATGTGGCTGTGATAACAACAGAAAAGATGGGTGGAAGTGTGCGTCTCGCATTGTTAGGATTTGGATCCTTACACCAAAAACCTCAAGTCTCTGGTCGATTGCAACGGGATCTCTCGATGGTGGATGAAGTCTCTCACGACATTTTCATGGATTGCAGGACGCGCTTACGCAGAACGTCGAGCTGATCCGGCAATTGTGAAGAGAATGTACTCGATGGTACCACAAGCAAACAAACTTGGCGACAGCAGTGCGATACATCACGCGTCGACGAGGGGAACAAAAAAAGCACAATCGTCTATCTACCAGCGAACTCAACAACAAGACGTCTTTGATCTCAACATTGCTCAACACTTGAGTCAGGAAGTCATCGCGCCTCGATAATGCAATGTCGTTGTTGTGTACAAGCCGCCACTGTCACTGCCACGGAAACATCCACGTCCTGCTATTGTGAAATTAGTCCTCTTAAATTACTCAAGTCCGTCGCCTGTGTCTCGCAAATCAATCTCGCCGTCATCGAATATAGGCATCAAATCCCCACCTGGGGCATCGAACCATGGCAACATGTCCAAGCCCAGTAGACTCATGTCCACATCTTGACTCTCAATTAAGAAATCACCGAAACTGTCCTCGCCTTGATTCAAGTTGAGCATCTCTGATTGCCGGTTGAAGGAATCCATAGGGACCTGGAGAGAGCTATTTTCGTTGTTGGGCTGACGTTGATCCAAGGGTGAAAAAAAGGTAGGAGGTGATGGTGCGATCGTCGCAAATGCGGATGCAGGTAGGGATGGGCGGTGACTTCGTTGCTGTGTTGAAGAGCGGGGTATGCTGTTTCCAGAATATGTACGTATGTGATGATTCTGTGGCTGGTGGAAGGAAGACGGGCTGTTTATGGGCATGTTGTTGAGGTCGAACGGATTGTTGCTGTCGAGTACTGAGTCCAACGATTGCTGTACATGCTCTTGATTGCCATTGGCGCCAGAGAAGTGCCATGCGACGTTTGTGTTCGGTGAATTGAGAGTGCCAGTCAGTGTCCATCCGATAGGTTGATTGGCTTCTCCCACTGCTGGCGGGGATCTGGCTTGCATGAACGAGCTCTGCATCAAAGCACTCGGGGACCAGGGATTGGGTGTAGATTTCTTCCTCCACCCTGGCTGATTGAAAGCAGGCTTTGGTTCAGGTGGCTCAAAAGCACTTTCACCTTCTTCGGCAGTATAGAGCAGCGGATCTCCAACACCTTTGAACTTCTGATCCAACACTGTAATGATATATTTCGTGCCACCCCAGTATGTCTCGACACTTTGTAATGCTTTGTAGCAAAGCTGATAATGCTGATTCGCGGCTGTCGCGAGTAGAGTATGGCGCGCAAGAGCTCTTTCTACCATGGGCTGTCGGTTGCTGTTCGCCAACATACTTGATGGTCGCGTCATGTTGGCCATCTCCGCGATTGATGCCCCAGCTTGTGACTGCTGATCTCTTGCAGGACTTCCAGCGCGCGAGTTGGCGGACGACTGGGAGCGAGAATGTTCTTTCGAGGTCGCAGTTTGCTCGGCCGTCTCTTTGAGGAAAGCGCAAGCAGCAATATAGATGGGCTGCGTGGTAAATGGATTACCGAGACCCGCCTTCGTGTCGATGAGCTGTGAGTATGACAGGATATCTGCGATCGTTTTGGCGGAAGACATGGACAATGCTTGACTGTTAGGAAACAACTGGAGCATTTTGCCTTCAAAGGTCTTGAGCAAGGTTGGCTGATGAAGCAATACAATGAGAGTGTGGAACCAGAAATGTAAGAGAACAAAGTTGGTTCCTTCTCCGGCTTTGACGTAGTGATGGAAATTCATAGCCTGGAAGTGCAGTTTCGGCGATAGGCCTGTGATATGTCAGTGCTAGTTGGGAATATTGTTCAAGATACGCACCTTGGTAGAAGTTTGTGACTCGCGCTTCCATCTCTGCCAGCTTCTGAGGTGTCTCTGCAGTGATGTCTGATGGTTCCTTAATGCCGTTTAGCAAATCCGCAACTCGGCCATAGAGGCAGACAATTCTGATTAATGCAGGAAAAGGGGAAGGCCAGCCGGTTTTTGGATCTAGCAAGTCGAGCGGCGGAAAAGAGAGCTCGATGTCATCATCCTGCAATGTACTTCGTCGACCTGTGCCAGAAGAGACGACGCGATCCAGAAAGAAGACAGCCCAGAACGTATCAACCCGTTCCCTTTCCGCTGCTCTCTCTTCCTCTGCTACAGCGGCATCATAATCTTGGGAGTTGATGCGTCCAAGTGATCTCTCCAAATCCTTCTCCTGCCTCGAGTACTTGGGTGAGGAGCCATAACGACCCTCGTAGCGAAGTCCATCGCGCTTGTGCAAACCAAGATCTTGAGCCAATCGGATTGATATGCCAAGATACATCCAAAGGCCGCTATCTCGACTCTCGCCAAACTCGTTGTATGCAAGTAGAAGAGCGGCTTGAACAGCGGCGACACTCGGTGTAGCATAGGTTTCAATCAGAGCCACTTTTGCGCGGTGAGCAAAAGCTGAACCCTGCTCAGAATGGTTGACGGCATGACCTTCGCGTGCTTGCTCGACGATCAATTGATGAGTAGAGAAGCGAGCAGCGAGCGCGCATACAGCATCAACAAGGATTGTATCTACCTGCTTCTCCTCAAGGTCTTTCATAAAAGTGTCACGCTGGAGAAAGGGAAAGTTACAAGCAAGGTGGGTAAAGAAAGTCTCGCAAAGATGAGTGATTAGCTCGCTTGGTGGCATCGAAGAATTGTCGTAGAACGGCAAGACCTGAGGAGTACGCGCATCCGAATCATATGTAGCAGAATGATTGGACATGCCAGATGCGCCAGGCTGTGCACCGGTCGAGGGCGAGGTTACACCATCCACCATGGATGATGAGCGATTTACCTTCACGACCATCTGTTTGAAGCCCGGCATGATGGCTGTTGGACCAAGCCATCTGAAATATGGCATGCGATTCCGAGCGTTAGAAAAGATGGAAGGTCTCGGGAAGTAGCTCTGTTCGCTTTCAACTCTCGAAGGTTGTGGTCGAATATGCCCCGGATCAGCAGGGACTGAGTTGTTTGACACAAAGCCTGTGCTCTGGCTTCGCGGCTTTGGGATAGTCGTCTTCTGTTTCCTTGGGGAGGGGGCTTTGATAGATTCTGCCGTCGCGGAACGATTCAAGGAAGGAGCTGAAACTCGCGGAGTCTCGACTTCGTCGCCATTGACATTTCCAGAGGAACCGTCGTCGGCATAGCCAGTACACTCCAGCCTGTTGTTGGTACAAGTACTGCAATGTGGGCGTTCTCCAGAACAAGCGACCTTCCGTTTCCTGCAAACTAGACAGGCAGTAGACACGCGACGTCTTTTCGCCTGAGGAGCTCCTTGACTCGTGATGAAGCGTAGTTTCTTAGCCTGTGGTTCGGCTTTCTGCTTTTGTTTCGGAGCAGGCTGACTGGATTGAACTGGTGGAGCAGGATCGTCCTGGTGATGAGATGACGGGGAGACGAGCTTCCCGGCCCAATCTCTTTGATGATAGCTAGTCATTACTCGTAGATGACATTTCAATATTCTTAGGGCGGGCGCTTCTTCGCCGATCAGAGAAGATGCGAAAAGATGGAGAGAAGAGGGTCACAGCGAGTGGGGTTTGAGCGCATGAGAGCCGAGCGATCACGGAGGCCACTCCAACTAGCAAAGATGGGATCGCTGGGGCAGGGGCACGGAGTTGATGGACAAGGATTCTCAGGGAGCCGAGTCACCTTCAAGCCAACAAAAGAAGTGTCAAGATGCGGGAAAGTCCCTGCAGAGAGGATGGCAAATTGGAAGACGGCCATGTCGTTCCTTCAACGTCAAGCCACAGGTCACCAGAGCCGATGGCCATCTCATTAGAAGATGCGGGATGCGGGGCGGCCAAAGTGCAAGAAGCTTTCCCCGCTCTTGCGCACGGATCCCCCGAGAGTCGACGACGCGGCGTGTGCCGGTTCGGGTGTTGCAACTGTCGTCGCCGACTTTTTGGCATGTGAAGTTGGAAAAAGTAGCTGAGTACGAGCATCAATATCAACATCCCTATCAACAATGGAGGCCATCATCCGTCCGGCATTGACCGCCTCTGGTCGTCGCACAGTCACTGCCCGTTTCCGTCCAGCATGCCGCTGCTTGCACAACAGCGCCTCAAGGACAGCAACGCCACTACCTCATGGCATCGCTGCCGGTCCGCCACCGCAACCTCCCCAAGCACCTACTACCGAGACCGAGGAACGTGTTGCGCGTAAGAGACAACAAGCTGCTCTTCTGGAAAGACAGGCGCAGATCAAGGTTGACCCCAAGAAGCCCGCCACAGCCTTGCGCAAGCGTTTCTGGAAGGAGTCCTCGGTCGTCGAAACACCTGGTACGGAGGACTGACCTGCAGCGACAATGCCTCTGCTAACACACTGTACAGACGGACTCCAGATCATGCTTGACAAGCGCCCGGTCCGAACGGCTTCAAAGGAGATTCTGACTCTTCCTCCTACCAAACACGCCCTTGCCTCAGGCATCGCCCTTGAATGGGACCTCCTTACCTCTGCTCAACAAGCACTCAAACACCACTATATTCCTCTCACATCGCTGAGTTCCCGCGCAGTCGACATGCACAATGCAGACCTTGCAGGGGACAAGAAGATACGGGAGAGCGTCGTCACAATGTTGATGCGCTACCTCAGTACCGACACATTGCTTTGCTGGGACCCCGAGAAGAGTATCCATGACCCTTCATCCAGTCTCGACATGAAGGACGATGGTCAGCCGAAGCAAAGCTTGAGATCGAAACAGGTTGAGAACGCCGAGCCCATTCTTGCATACCTCACGACGCACATTTTCCCCGGACTTGAGATTGTGCCCATCTTGGGCGAGGAGAGCATCATGCCAGTACCGCAACCCAAGGTTACGCAGGAAGTGATTCGCGGATGGATGACTGCCCTGCCTGCGTTCGAGTTGGCAGGTCTGGAGAGAGGAGTTCTGGCCACCAAGAGTCTGCTTGTCGCAATCCGCCTGCTGGTTGAGTGGAGTCAGGAGTTCAGACATCTGCAAAAGACCAATAGTGGATCAAGATTCGGCATTCCCGAAGCTCGTGCAGCTGCTAGTGTTGAAGTGACATGGCAGACGGACATGTGGGGAGAGGTCGAAGACACTCACGATGTCGACAAGGAGGATGTGGCAAGGCAGCTGGGCAGTGTTATTCTGCTGGTGTCGTAGAGTACATGATAGATGTACAGTAGAAGGATTGTATAGAGCTTGTACGAATACCTAGAGATGTTGCATAAAGGTGGACAAAGGGTTGCATAAGCCAAGGGGGCAGTGTAAATATAGACTTCTAGACCAGCGCGCTCCCGCACGGCGTTGTCGACCACATCCGTCATGCATTGTAACCGAGAGTTTATCCATGAGAGCTGCCGTTGTCTTGCTTGTCTTCCCCTCTCTTGATCTCACCGTGAGTAGCTCGTTTGCATACCAGTTGATTCTGAAATATCAGAAATCTGGACTTAACCATGGCAGAGAAGTAAGATGGAAGCGACCAATCTATGAGATCTACGCCAAGACTGACTTCCCCTCAGCTCGTCCTCGCATCAGCGCAACAAGTCGTCGATCGCAAAGTCGCTCTTGTCAAAGGTGACGAGCAGAGGCGACGCGCCTCATAACGAGGCTCCCGACTCTCCAACAACAGACAACCTCGAGCCATCTTCTCCGACCATGGCTTCGGGCCGTACTTCTTTCCAGAGCGTGCGACCGACCCCTCATCTGGTTACGACCATGACCAACAACAACCCTGACAGTGCATCTGCAACATCACCACCCTCTCGATCACCGCAAGCCCCTCGCAATGGCTCAATCACCACCATGCCCCAAGGATCCACCACGTCAATCGAGCAGTCGGTCAAACTATTCAAGGTGTTTGAAGCCTTGCGACAAGGTGACACTGCTGCCATCAACAAGCACTTGCGCGAAGACTCGACTAGACTCGAAGGAAACTCCATCCTACACCTCGCCGTACAATGCGCCGAGCCGTCAGTCGTCGAGTATGTCCTGAGCATGGGCCAGAGCACTCTCGACGTCAATGCCAGAGACCGCGACGGCAATACTCCCTTGCACATTGCCTCCTCTCTTGGTCGCACCTCTGTCATCAAGCTCCTCCTTGACCAGCCGCAGATCAATGAGTCAACCACAAACTTCCAGGGGAAGACGCCTCTAGATCAAGCTCGCAGCCCAGACGCTTTCCAGCTCCTCCAGCTCGCCCGCTCTCTCTTCATCGACAGAACTACAAAGAGGATCCAACACCTCGTCCAGTCCGCCGACTATGGCACCCTCGAAGACGTCCTCGCCGATGACCACGTCCGCCATGTCGTCGACATCAACGCCCCCGAATTGGCTACCGAGCCCCAGACCGTCGAGTCAGGCGGCACCCTGCTGCACGAAGCAACTCGCAAGAAGGATACACAGCTCATTCAGATCCTCCTCCTCAATGGTGCCGACCCCTTCCGTCGCGATCGCAAAGGCAAGCTGCCTCAAGAGATCACAAAAGACGACCACACCAAGCAGATTCTTAAAAAGTCGCCTGCTGCTGCCGCTGCTCAACGTGGTGTTCAAGAGAAGGCTATACTTGGTACAGGCGAGGGTCCGCCAGAGAATGCTTTGAGTGCAAAGGAGGCCCGTGAGATGAAGGGATACCTCAAAAAGTGGACAAACTACACTTCCGGTTACAAGCTGCGATGGTTCGTGCTGGAGGATGGTGTCTTGAGCTACTACAAGCACCAAGATGATGCTGGCTCTGCTTGTCGTGGTGCCATCAACATGAAGATTGCTTCTCTTCACATGGACTCCAAGGACAAGCTCACGTTTGAGATTCACGGAAAGTCGTCAGTCAAGTACCATCTCAAGGCAAACCACGAGGTCGAGGCAAAGCGCTGGTTCTGGTCGCTCAACAATGCCATCCAGTGGTCCAAGGACGAGGCTCGTGAAGAGCAGAAGCGTCAACGTCAGGAAGGCGAGGCCTTGCGCCAGGCTGCTGCCGACAAACATTCCGGTGCTCCTTCTGTTGCCGACTCTTCCACTCTTGCACCCACCGTCACCAGCGACCGCCGTACAAGTATCGCCCGCACGACCGATGGAGAGACTCTGTACGGCGACGAGTCCAGCAGGCTGACTAGAGCGCACACATTCGAGACAGAGGGCGAACGGGACTTTGAGGATGAGGAGGATGACTACGGTGATGATGACAGCTCCCACGACATCAAGCCCATCAACAAGGACGCTTTCAACATCACTGCTCAATCTGCCAAGCTTCAGCTCGATTTGCTGGCCTCCGTGTCAAACTCGCTGCAGCAAGAGAAGGTCAACAACCCAACTCTCCCTCTCGGCCACCCTGATGTCGAATATGCTCTGGCCTCGTACGACACTGCTGTCGGCAACCTCAGGGGCCTCCTGATCGATCTTCTTCGTCTCTCCAAGGATCACGATGCATACTGGCAACACCGTGTCGACCGTGAAGCACATATCCGCAAGTTGTGGGAAGAGAGCATGGCTCGCGTTGCTGCTGAACAAGAAGAGTTGGAGAATCGAATCGGCGAGAGTGAGGACAAGCGCAAGAGAACAAAGCGTGCTCTGAGAGACGCTCTCGAAGGTCAAGGCTCGGGTACTGCAAGTCGGGCTCGCAGTCGTAGAGGAACCACAGCTACTCAAAGCAGCAAGCTCGCCGCTGCCGTTGCTGACATTCCTGTCGCTGATGATGGAACTGCTGTGGCCGCAGATACTGCCTCTCTCAGTCGCAGACAGACCCTTGCTGACTTGACCAACCACGACGTGTCGGACGACGAGTCTGACATGGATGAGCAGTTCTTTGACGCCGTCGATGCTGGAGAAGTCGAGGTTGTTGGTCAGATGCCTGTCGCCAGTACACCTCAAACCAGCACGCAACCCGAGGAAAAGACCGCCCCGGCTGAAGACAACACATCTACCGCCATTCAAAAGTCGTACAAGGGATACGAAGACCCTGTTAGATCCAAGCTTCCTATCGATGCCGATAATCGACCCAAGGTCTCGCTTTGGGGTATCCTCAAGAATATGATTGGCAAGGACATGACCAAGATGACTTTGCCTGTCACCTTCAACGAACCCACCTCCCTTCTCTACCGTGTCGTTGAAGATATGCAGTACACTGAGCTTCTAGACACCGCTGCCGAACGTTCCGACTCTGCTGAGAGAATGGTTTATGTTGCTGGATTTGCCGCTTCGGAATATGCTTCCACTATCGGTAGAGTCGCAAAGCCTTTCAACCCTTTGCTGGGTGAGACCTTTGAATATGTTCGTCCTGACAAGGGCTACCGCTTCTTCATCGAGCAAGTAAGCCATCACCCTCCTATTGGTGCCGCTTATGCAGAGAGTGCCAAGTGGGAATACTATGGTGAATCTTCTGTCAAGAGCAAGTTTTATGGCAAGTCCTTCGAGATCAACCCGCTTGGTACATGGTTCTTGCGTCTCAAGCCTACCAACGGACCGGAAGAGCTCTACACTTGGAAGAAGATCACATCCTCTGTTGTTGGCATCATTACCGGCAGCCCTACCATTGACAACTACGGCTTGATGGAAGTCAAGAACCACACCACCGGTGAGACAGCAATCCTCGACTTCAAGCAACGTGGCTGGAAAGCATCATCCGCCTTCCTTGTCGCCGGCAAAGTCACCGATGCAAAGGGCGTACCCAAATGGAGCATCGGAGGCCGCTGGAATGACAAAATCTACGCCCGCCCCACTCCTGGCTACGAAGATGAGAACCTCGGCACATCCACTAAATCGCAAGAGTCTAACCAAGCCATTCTCGTCTGGGAAGCTGGTCCTCGTCCTGCGGGTATTCCTTTTAACCTCACACCTTTCGTCATCACACTCAATGCTTTGCCATCTCGTCTGCAACCACTTCTCGCACCTACGGATTCGAGATTCAGACCCGATCAACGTGCCATGGAAGAAGGCAAATATGACGTCGCATCTGATGAAAAGAATCGTGTTGAAGAAAAGCAAAGAGCCAGACGACGTGAGCGTGAAGCAGCGGGTGAACATTTCGAACCCAGATGGTTCAAGTCTGAGAAACATCCCATAACCGGAGAAGAGTATTGGAAGTTTGGTGGCGAGTATTGGGGTGTCAGAGATAAGGTTGCCAATGGAGAGGTAACATGGAAGGAAGCCGGATTGGAAGAGATTTATTGATCCTTTCTCGAGAGAGAGATTGTTGTGTTTTGGAATTCATGTTTGTGGGATTTCCAAACTTCGAAAACCCAGATTTCCCCACATATTTGATTGTTTTCCCTGTTTTCTTCTTCTTCCCCGTTTGTCCTTTTGAAATAATGTCATCTCGTCTCGTTCTCTCCTTGTCTTACTTTTCGCAAATCGCACCCCGCGCACTCTCTGCCCCTTTTTGCATTTTTGCAAAACATGATCTACTACTACTTCTTCTTCCTCTCAACCCTCATCTGCACACCCGCCCTCTCATACCCACATTTTTCATAAAATCCGACATTATCTTCACTACAATTCAAAATCAACTTATCGACGCCCAAACTTTCCATCGCCAATGCGTTTAATGCTTTTATAAGCAGTAAACCCAAACCTTTCTTTTGGTGCGAAGAAGATATACTGACTTCTTCTACGTGGGCTATTGTTGTGAAATTTTGGATACTATAATTATATTAGGTAGGATTGGGGTTTTTCTCAGGGTCCAACTCACAATTTCCTATCCAAGATCATAGTAGCCGCACCTACTATCTTTTCGCCATCATCGATGACGATGCAATAGTACCATTCTTTCCCTTTTGTTCTCATCCAATCGAAGCGTTGTTCGAATTGAGCGGCGGAGATGTCGCCGATCCAGGTTAGGGAGGAGAGACAGGTTAGGTAGCCGTGGTTGTAGTCGGTGCGGTGGAGGGGGCGGATGGTATAGGGGGTTGGGAGGGAGGAGATTGCGGAGGTGGGGAGTAAGGTGGGGGGGAAGAGGGATAGATCTGGGGATGCCATTGTTCGGATGTGATTGAGAGGTTGTGGTGATGGTTGCTTTGGTTTGAGGTGTAGATTTGCTGAGGATAATTCTGGCTTCCAAGGGACGATATCGATACTGTTTCGCTGGGAGAGGCTTTTCGTCGCTGGTGTTTTTGATGGATAGGATCGAAGGGTAGTCGTAGCTGTTGAAATGATGTTTTCTGTCACGACTAGGATGGATGGAAGGATGGAATTTCAAGATAGGCAGAGGTCGGTCTCGGAAAGATACTGATGTTACATTTGATGTTTGTAGCAGGAGGTCGTATGGACCCTGATGGTGATCTTCAAGCGTAATAGCCGAGAGAACACGTGGTATCAGATAAGCTCTACATATCTGGAAGCGGGGGGACGTCGCATACGTATCCGGGCAACCTTTCGATATCTGCATCGTTATGATCTTTTACGCTTAAACAAAGGTGCGTTTCATCGTTGCAGTGCTTCGATCCGACCAGCCTCTGATTTTAGGCAACGAACTCTTTGCACGTCAAAGTGTTAAGCTATGGCCTCTCCGATCAGATATGATCTTGCGACTCATTTACCTTCAATGTTTTTGCTTTGCTAAGTGATAGAGAAGTTGAAGCCTGACCAGAATAGGGAATCACATTCAAAGGCAAATTAGAGGCACACTGAATTATCGATCTCCGAACAAGCGCCCTGGCTATCAACTTGAGGATACCACCTGAATACTCATTCCACCTTCTGGAGCTCATGCACTTCCTGCACCACTTCATAACTGGCAAACTTGCCTGCACTGATCCCAGCATCGAAAATAATGTCCAACTCTTGAAACGTCCTTCCAAATGTCTCTGGAAGGCGCAAATAACACCAGACAAGACAACAAGCACTGATCGCACCGAACAAGTATCCTGCTTTTCCTTTCCAATTACCTTGCTCGCTGCTGAGCATATATGGCATACCGATGGTAAAGACGATACCGAACAAAGATTGCACAGCCGTGGCTATAGCGATGGTGCGACCGCGAAGACGAGTGGACGAGACTTCGCAGATCAACACGAAGCAGATTGGTCCGACGGTCATCTGGTATACGAAAGTCCAGATGTCCATGAAAGTCGCTTGCGCCCAGATTGCTCCGGTATTATGCTTTGGGATGTCGAGGAAACCGATGACGAAGAGGATGGTGGTCATGACAGCCATTCCTCTGATGTAGATGGTTCGGCGGCCATATTTGAGCATCAATGGCCAAGATAGACATGTGCCGACAAAGCCAAGGGCGGTGTTGCCAACGCCCACTATTCGACGAGGTTAGCTGAGGTACGTCATTGTCGCATTTGCAGACATGGACATACTGTAGAATGCGTTGGCAGAAGCAAGTCCAGCTTGGGTAAAGAAGAATGTCGAATAACCGATGAGAGGATTACCTCCAATGACCTGGATGAGATAGACCATGATACATATCTCGGTTCTTCTCAGGTTGCTTCCCTTGAAACAGTCCATGTAGGTCGTGCTTGCTTCAATCTCACGCTCGAACAAATCTGTCTCTTCAATCAATACGAGCATAGCATCAAGATCTGTACGATCTTTGTTGCTTGTCAACTTCTCAAGTGCGTGCTTTGCATCGTCTCTTCGTCCTTGACGGACCAACCAGTAAGGGCTTTCCGGAGCGAAGCAAAGACCGACCAAAAGGATTACAGGCCAGACCCATTGGATTGCTGCACGACTCATCAGCCACGTGTCGATAGATCGCTGGACGACCTGTAAAACGTACCAAAGGGGATCTTATAGGCAAGTGCGTCTGTTCTGCCCTCCACACCAGCAGCAGTACCCTGTGCAATGAACTGCCCGATAACAAACGCCAGATTGACCGACGCAGTAAGAACACCTCGCAAAGCCAAAGGACATACATCAGAGGCATAAACAGGAGCAATGACGACGTAGAAGCCATATCCCAAGCCAGCGAAGATCTCTCCAATGCAAAGAATGGTCAAGTTGCTGGAGAAGAATTGCATGAAGATCCAAGCAATGGACCAACAGCAACATGCCGCCAATGTGCGTTTGCGACCAAACTTCTCGAGAGGCCAACCACAAGCAAGTGCACCAACCAACTGTCCGACAGCATTTCCCATGCCCAGGCCGGTCTGCCAGGGTGCTGAGATTATGTATTCGCCTTCGTACAGCTGACCGTACTTCTTCTGGAAAGCAGGCAGCGCGTAGAAAGATGAGACCAGTTGTGGATCAAAGCCGGCCATGATGACGGCAATACAGAAGAAAGCTGACCAGAACACGGCCTTGGGATAGAGCTTCGCACCTTTCCAGAAGCCGAGTTCATGCTCGGTCTGGGTGACTTGTTTGACAGTGTCCAGTACGGTGCCATGCTTTTCGTCGACGGTTTCCTCAGTCTGGATTTTGTCATTCATGTTGGAGGTAGAGGTGAGAATCAAAGTCAAGGCCTTGTGATGTTGCTACTGTTCGTAATATCTCCTTGGATTCAAGTATCGACAGAGGTGGACTGAACACATATAGATATGTAACATCGAGCTTATCTGGAGGTGCAGACATGAGTTGCATTAAGTGTCGGCAATGTTGTGCTATCACCAGCTGATAGGGTGATGGCGCAGGGGAGGATGATTTACGCTAACTGATAGTCAATCGCTATCTTTGCATGCGTCTTGTGTATCATAAGGTTGCAGAGTGAACGAGGGGTTGGAAAGCATCAAGCGGGGTAAAGGCTTATCAGAGTTAAACATAATCTGGGGCTGCACGCGATGTGACCTGACGATCCTTGTTAATCTTTTGGCAGGTGCCAGACACAATGTCACCCAGATCCGTTTCAGACATGTTACGTTCCATCCACGACTGTCTATCTTTCCAGCTTACCATCACACTGCCATCGACTGGCCAAATCAATGCAACCTTGTATATCAAAGTCGATCCCCTGGGTGATCGTTTATCTTTGAGAAAACATACCGCAAAATTCCAGCATTGGATCAGTCCCCAGAACCAAGAACTTTACGTCCACTCATCTATTCAACCTCATACTACGATCTCTGAGTCAACAACAACGCCACTCCTGTAAACCTCTGCGATGGATGAGAGACTGAGGTTCATTGTCATCGGCGCCGGGCAGCGTGGTGTATCATACGCAAATCCAGTATCCCAAATGCCTAATGCAGCAATCTACGCTGTAGCAGAACCTGTCAACTTCCGCCGACAGCACTTTGGTAAAACGTACATCTGGGGACAAGATGGCAAGCCCGCCGCCGGACAGGAGTTTAGCGACTGGAAGCAGTGGCTAGCTTGGGAGATCGAGCGGCGTGAACTTGAAGGGGCGGGCAAGACTGTGCCTCCTGGTGTCGATGGTGTGTTCGTCTGCACCTTGGACGCAATACATATGGAGATCATGCTCGCAATCGCACCACTGAATATCCACGTCTTGTGCGAAAAGCCATTGGCAACTTCACTAGCGGATTGTATGTCGATACTGCGGGCATTCTCACGGAATCCACAAGAGAAGATTTTCTCTGTTGGCCACGTTCTGAGGTACAGCCCACACAATCAGTTACTGCGCAAGCTCTTGCTTACGGATCGTGTTATCGGAGACATCCTGTCGGTGGAACACACAGAGCCCGTCGGATGGTGGCACTTCGCACACAGCTATACGCGTGGGCCATGGAGACGAGCAACGGACAACAAAGACGGATCCCTCCTCACCAAAAGTTGTCATGACATCGATTTCTTGCTTTGGCTACTCTCTCAAGCTCCCGACGGGGCCGACAAGGAGATCTCTGCCCATCTTCCCAAGACTATATCATCGACTGGAGCTCTGAACCAATTCAAGAGATCTAGGAAGCCAAAACAAGCCAGCGAAGCGACAAATTGTCTGGCTTGCCCTTACGAACGACAATGCCAATACAGTGCCGTCAAGATATATGATGATGCTCGGCTGGCTGTAGGACACACCCACTGGCTAAATCATGTCGTACATGATATCGAGGATACTCTGCACCTGTCTGGAGTCGATGCCGCGAGAAGAAGTCTCTATGCCAACTTGGAACAAGATTACATCAAGGGTGTCACTCCAGACGAAGAGATTGCGAAACGACCGTGGTACGGTCGTTGCGTCTACGAGAGCGACAACGACGTCTGCGACGATCAGGTCGTCACAATCAAATGGGATGAAGATAACCAGTCCCCTTTGTATCGCCCAGGAAAACTCGCAACTCTCCACATGGTCGCAAATACCGAAAAGGAATGCGAACGTCGAGGTATCATCTATGGCTCTCATGGCGAGCTTTCGTACAATGGAAAGACCATTAGATATTTTGACTTTGTTCAGAGACAGGAGACTGTCATCGAGACGCCTGATGCACCCGAATTCGAACAAAAGATCAAGTCTCATGGTGGAGGCGATCGAGGTCTGGCTACGGCTTTCGTGTCTGCAGTCCATGCTGTCGAGCGCAAGGGAGTCGAAGCTGAAGAGGCCCAAAGAGAGTTTGTTGGATGCACCCTTGAAGATGCCGTGAGAGCGCATGCTGTAGTCTTTGCTGCTGAGGAGGCAAGAAGAGATGAGAAGATCGTCCAATGGAAGACATGGTGGGAAGACAAGGAACTGCAGCACCAGGGCGATATGCAAGCACTTTGACAGACACTTCACCGATCGAACAAACAACCATAGCTCATCCTAAGTAACGGGACTTATCGGCAACGATTGTTAGGCGCTTCGGTGTAGCTTGATATATTTAAAGGTACGGAAGTGCACCTCGGAGCAGTTCAGGCTTATCAACTTCATTCTTGATCGTTTCCAACTATTTTGAAGTCATTCTGAAGCAATCCCTCTGCCCCAGCTCCGTCCTCAATTCTATACTATTTCAATCATGGCTCCTACTGTCCTCGTGGTTGGCTCCACCGGCAACACTGGCAAGAGCGTCGTCCACAGCCTGCCAAGGCTTCTACAAAACAGCAAGACGCTCTCTGGACATCGAATCCTTGGCCTCACGCGGTCCCTGAACAGTCCGACTGCCCAGAAACTCGCGGCTCTACCCAATGTCGACATGGCAGAAAAGGATTGGACCGAGATCGACGCCGACTGGCTTCGCGAACATCAAGTGGTTCGAGTGTACATCGCGCCACACAACCAGCCCAGTCAGTTCGCAGAGGAATCTGCATTCTACAACGCCCTGCTGCAGGCTGAGGTCGAGTACGTGGTGAAGGTATCTACCAATGTCAAGTACGTCGGTCCCACCAACCCCGTCTACTATGGCCGTTCGCACTGGGCCATCGAGAACCTGCTGAGTCAGCCTGAGTTCAAGAATTTGAAGTGGACTGCTCTGCAACCCAACTTCTTCACTGCCACCTATCTTGCTTCGGCGGTGGGGTGGATCAAGGAATACCGCAAGACAGGAAAACAAGAAGTTTTCAAGACCAACGTCGCCGAAGATGCTGTCGTGGCTATGATCGACCCATACGACGTAGGAGAAGTCGGTGCCCACCTCCTTGCTCTCGACGATGTCGCCCCTCATAACCAGGCGCGCTACGTCCTCAGTGGCCCCGAAGATATCAACGGCAATGACATTGTCCAGCTGATTGAGAAGTTTGTCGGCGTTAAGGTCGAAAAGGCCGAGTTCAAGGATGTTTCTTGGATCGACGATCTGGCCAAATCAGGGGCTTATTCAGCAAAGGTGCTTTCTTCGATCAGATTTGGATGTATTCCGTTGTGGGAGGAAGCTTGCTCGCTGGCCAGAACCCCTACCAGTAAGGAGGTCGCCGAGCTTGCCGCACCGAAGCGCACGCCTGCGCAAGCACTGGAGGCTATGCTCGAAGGCTGATCTGGATAGAGATAGCAAGGTAGTGTTGTAGCCAGAGTTAAGAAACGTTTCAATCAAGACGAATATGTTATCCACACCCATCCACACCCATCCGCTACTCTTCGTGTACCTCTGTAGAGTAGCCTCACCGCACGACTCTTGACGAAGCTCTCGTATACATAATTTACCCAGGTCGCTGGCCGATCGGTCTCCATTGCCAGGTAACAGTCTGCTCAGGGAAGGCAGTCCCCTATACACGGCCCCACACGCCAGGATCAACGGACACCAACACCATCACGAAGACAAAACCAGGTATTTCAGACAATCTAGACATCCGAAGGTTCAAGAACACGACATGCAACTTCCAATTCCAAATTGACGCGCACTGAGGAACAAACAATGATTTTCAATCAACCGGCCTTCGTCCATTCCGTTTCAGCAAGCCTGTCCAAAAACGCCCAGATTTTACCCTTGACCTCCATCACATTGTCCTCAAATCCATCATCCCAAAAGTGATCTCTTCCCTCCAGTAGATACAGTTCATTCTCCAAGCCTTTGGAAGTTAGAAATCTGGAGAAGAAGACGGACTGGAAGTGTGGGACGGCAGTATCTTCTGTGCCGTGTGCGAGGAGAATGGGAGGGTGTGTATCGCCGACGGAGAGTTGCGGGAACAGATAGTGTAGTTCTGGTCGAGCTTGAGCCTCCTCGATTGATTCGACGCCGAAAGTGCGCTTCATAACTAAAGAGAAGTTTTCATCAGACTTGAAATTTTCAGACGACGCAAGGATGGATGAGATAATATTGGCAGCTCGGATGGAGAAGAGCAAAACTTACATTCTCCTTTGCGTATGAGGTAGTGGTAGAACATGGAATGTGGAATGTGGATCTTTTCCCTCATTGAAGACGCGCTCGGTCACGGCTCTCCTACCTGCTTCAAAGTATCTTTCGATCTCGGCTGAGTAAGGTTCGATATCGCCGAGGCGCACGCCGCCAACAATGGCCTCTGGCGAGTGCGGATGGGCGTACCAATCTCCAACAAAAACGTCCCCGTATAGTGCGATGAGGCCTCTCGGAGCGGGGGTGAGGAGATGACCGGCTTGGAAGGTCAGATATCCGCCAGCGCTTCCCCCACTCACAAAGATTGTATCAAGATCCACAGGGGTCAGAGAGCGCCGTGCAAGTTCGCCATTCAGGCGAGTATGGACACTGGACACTTCGGAGTCAGTCCAGACTCGTTAATCAATGGCCCAAAGTAAAGTTTTGCCACACACAATGTCCACATGTCTTTCAGATCTACCATAATGTCGTGGATGGAACTTTCAGGAAGCAGTCTGTAATTTACAGAGCAAATCGTCCAGCCCCTTCTTTCGAAGCCGTCGAGCAGCCATTCTGGGAAACCGAGCTTCTTGGATCCGAGATAGGTGGCGCCAGCGTGGTAGAACAGGAGGAGGGCGCCTGGCTTATCGGATCGTACAGTAGGACTGTAGAGATCAAACTCGATAGGTACTGGGTCGGTCTTGTAGACGATTGTGGCTGTGGGCTGGACTTTAGTCTCTCAAGGTGCCTGTAAAGATCGAGATGAGTGTAGTGCATCGGAAAATGGTAAGATCGAGCAAATGGCTTACCGGCATGGTTGCAGGTTCGTCTTGCTATCGAAAAGAGGTGTCATTGCGAGTTATGTGACTTTGGAGCTTTTGTACTCTGCAATGGAGACAATCGGCCACGAGGATATGTGGAACATTCTTGGCCGCGGGTCCCGATGAGCAGGTATTTTGAGCTGACTAAAACAATATCACAGATGACGAGCTTTTTCACCCTGACGAAACGTAGACGTTGTGGTCAAGACAAGCCAACTTTCTCTGCTCTAGGGTATTGTACCGGGCAATCTGCCTACATGTGAGTGGGGCCTTCGGAACAAACTTCGTGCCCTAATGCCCATTCCCAACAGCAGGGCACAGACTTTGGGGGCAACAATTTTTGATTAATGAGGCCAATCCGCACAAGTCTCATGTTCTCTGTTTTTTCGATACCAAAGACTTCGTCTTCTGAACAGATGAGCAGAGCCATAGCATGTTAGTGTGATGATGTCTTCACCTCCACACTTGGTCAAACTGCGTGGAATGTAACAAACTCCAAGTACTTGTTGCAAATTCCGGTGTGCTGTATGCAACTGTTTCAGACTCTACGACAAGACAGGTATAACACGGCCTATCGCCAGCTTCACCATGCACGACCTGCCTCAAAGTCGTCCAGTGTGGATGAGTGAACATTTGCGGGCTTCAAGACATGGGATCATCGACGCTTGAGAACAAGCAATCACAACGATGCCTCAGGACAAGTTATGATGGCAGGCTGACGTCTTGGACGTAAGAGGAAACTTGGAGGAAGTCCGAGGATTCAAGAGACCTTGTGACGCGACGATGCAAAGAGTTCCGGGAAAAGATCATGTAGGAGATGAGAGGTTGCTTCTTCGGAGCTCGTAGACCAGTACTCGCTTTTGACTAGCCATAGCGGGTCGTCAAAAGCCACAGCTTCGTGATCTGAGATGAGAGACGGAATCTCACTGGATGTTCTTGATGATCCATATCTTGTATTCTCCGCATGTGGATTGCAAACACGGTCCGCGACTCCATCGGCAAGCCCACGAGTCTCATTCAACTGGCGCAACCACGTATCTATAGTCAGAAGATATTAGTTAGCCACTGACTGGATGCTCGAAGGTGTGTAACCGTACCTCTCTGCGCAGACACCGGGTCCAAGAGTATGCTAGCCATCTGGTCCGGCGACAATCCAGTGATTCTCAAGAACTCTCTTCGAAGATGCCACTTGCTGACTCCAATCGTGTTGGACAACTCGTTCAAACCGACCCTTTTTCCCTTTTCTGCCGCCATCTTCAAGGAAACAACGGCTTGGTCAACCTTTCTCCGAACCCTTGCTTCCGGGTCATGGGTTTTGTTCTCTGGTTTGCACCTCTTGCATGCTCGGAAACCGGCCTGTTCAGCATCCGATGCATTGTTGTAGAATTCAACATTTGCGCGTCTGGCAAGTCTTGAGGAACAGTTCGGTCGACAGTATATTCCTGTGGTCTTGACAGCGTAGACGAAAGCTTCGGAAGCCGCAGCGTCTCTTCGCACGCATGCAGTCCATCTTGAGGTTTCGGTAAAGTGACGTCCAGATGGCCTTGATAAGGGTTGCGGTGCAGCTCTGGGCATTTCCATGATGCTGTTTTCTTCCACCGAGGAACACTTTTCGCCGCAGAAGAATTATGCGGATCTGGCGAATTCATGTCGTTGGGCAAGAAGAAGACCTTGATGCCGTCTTACGCTCGGGCGGCCAGAGAGTAGTATGGTTTTGGCGACGCGCTAGCCGGACAACGGTCGTCTCGTATGACCTGCAACTTTGATTGGTCAGTTCATGAGCAACGCCAAAGGATAAACTCCGGACTCACCCAGTGGACCAGACAACAACAATATCGCCTACACATACATACACGATTGAGCTTGAAGATAAGAATCGCGCTCGAGGCTATGAAACCAATGGGCCGAGGGGTCTCCTACCGAGCTAGCGATCACCGTCTGGTCGTCATCTCGGTCTATTGTCTGCTCCTATAGGCCACTTTGGTAGCAATGCCCATTGTACCTCGTAACCCCGTGTCCATACATCATTCGGTACGAGTCGCATGGTATAAAGCTGGTATCCTCTTACGACCATCATGATGAAACATTCATCTTACAGTGGACTTCTATAACCATCCGAACACACAAATAGTCTTCCAAGCATAGACGTAAGCTCGAATACTAATGCCATCACAGCATAACCACTGGCTAATACTGGTCAACAGAACTCACCATGAATCATCCTCGCATCCCACCGACTATCAAGTTCACTCCTCTACCTGCACCTATCGAGACAGCCATCAACACCGCCATACCATCAAAGAGCATGGTCCTTTCCGATGCAAACCCCTGCCGCAAGTGCCTACAAGACAACAAACCAGGCCAAACAATGCTCCTCGTATCCTACGATCCATGGCTCGCAGACTCACCTTACCGCCAAAGTGGTCCGATTTTCATACATCAAGACCCCGTGTGTGAGCTGGCGGACTTGCCGGTCGGTTCGTTGGTGCCGATGCAACAGTTGTCTAGGCTGTTGTCTGTTCGCGCTTTCGATAAGCAGCATATGATGGTTGGAGTCCGGATTGTTGATGGGAGGGATTTAATATCTTGTGCGGAGAGCATGTTCGGGGCGGAAGGCGAGGCGGAAGTTGAATACATCCATGTGCACTATGCGGGTCCTGGCTGTTTTTCTGTTAGACTTGATAGAGTGACTGGATTCAGTCACCAGGACAGTTAGTCGGAAGTTGAATTGGGGG
>JGI24891J29808_1000076_pt1 | contig 128732 bp, 118 predicted proteins | sample FreactcultuFSWF8_FD_29808 | JGI IMG/M metagenome (IMG submission 29808) | reverse complement strand
GGGTGGGAGGGGTCGTAGCGGCCGAGGACGGNGGTTAGGGGGAGGTTTATGGGTGTTGGGTCGCCTTCTTCGTCGATGCCGATGAAGGAGACGTGGGAGACGAGGGTGGAGGCGAAGATGGAGTGGACAGTTTGATAGTCGTATGCGGCTGTGAGTGGGTTGTTAGGGTTGTGGTTGATTGCTTGGAGAGATATTGGCTACCTCGATGCTTGTACACCTTGATGGTGTTGAGGGGTGTTTGAGCATATCCCTCTTCCGAAGGCAACTTCTGAGCGCCCATGTTGGAGCTGAGTTTGTGTGACGGCTGGGTTTGAGTATGTATGCTTGATCTCCAATGACAAGGTAGTCGGGTGAATATCCTAGCTAGCTGTTGATGTCGATGTGTGGTATGGAAGGGAAGAAAGCAGAAAGGCATGTGAAGAGAAGGAAGACGAGGAACCAGACCTACCGGCAATTATGACTTACCTCCGAGCATTGACTACCAACTCTACGCCCGACCAACATATGGTGCTCCGCAAAGGTGGAGTTGGTTTTCTGGTCAACCCGAATGGTGAGGGCTGAGTGGTTGGAGCTTAAGGGGGCAGGGCGAACCGATGTTCGGCTCGCCCTGCTCTGCAAAGCACAGACATTATCACCACTTTTGGCTTCTGTGTCTAATCTGATGCGGATCTATCCAACGGCACCTCTGCTTGGGAGCTCTTGACCTTGATGTTGTTCATCAACTAAAAGCAGCTTGTTCAGCAACATAGAGCGAAGAAGATAGGTGATCGTAAAGGTCCAAGATGTCGGAGGCAAGTCACTGCCACAGCCAAAAGATCGTCGCCCGCTTGGCGGCTCCTTATCGCCCATGCAACTTCCTTCCGCCGCGTATCCGTCTCGTGACAAGCCCTTCTACATCTCTTACCGCTCCTTCCGGACTGTGATATCCTACCCTGACCTAATCGAGTATCTCTTGCCTGTAATCTGGATGGTTCACACCTGAAGACATGTGTGTCTGACTGAACGCCTTAACGACCAATCACGAATCTATTCTTCCACAATGAGTTGTTATAGTCCAATGGAGCAGAAGACTGGAAGACTAGATCAACCGTCAGTCTCAAGAGAAGGGGTGACGACTTCCCGACCAATCTGGAGAAGCACCGCTCTGTGTGTAGCAGCCTGCCTATCATTCTTAACATTCCTTCATGGATGGGATCTTCTACCAACATACCAAGACCTGAATGTGGCTGTTATTCTAAAATCCGACAACCACAGTGAGAGAAAGTTCTCATGGCACGATATTGAAGCAAGCCCCGAACTCAATTACTACCAATGTTACGAGGACTATCGATGTGCTAAACTACAAGTACCCATGGACTGGTGGCGCAACTCCTCACAACCAGGAAAGAATATCTCCATCGCTGTCATACGGCTACCAGCCAGGGTGCCAGTGACTGACCCACGCTACGGAGGTGCTGTGTTGACGAACCCTGGTGGACCTGGTGGTAGTGGAGTAGCCCAAATGCTACGCAATGGACGAGCAACCCAAATCATCGTCGACGCAGAATTGGATCCCAATACCACCTCTGCCAATTCAGAAGCCAGATACCACGACATCATCAGTTTCGACCCTAGAGGCATCGCACATACCACACCAGGTATACATTGTTTCCCTGATTCACTGGCACGTTCGACCTGGGCGTTACAGAACGAAGCCCTGGGATTGCTCGGAAGCTCGGAGGATTCATTCTATCGGAACTGGTATCGTTCCAGGGCGTTGGCTGAAGGCTGTTCGGCGGCAACTGGTACCACGGAAGATGGTTCTGAAGCCATTGGTGAGCATGTGAATACATCACCCGTAGCCAGAGATATGCTCGAGATTATCGAAAGACATGCCGAGTGGGTGTCCAAGCAAGTCTCTGCAGAGACAAGTCCAGGAGTTGCTGAAAGACTTCGCTATATCAAAGGCGAGCCTAAAATCCAGTACTGGGGCAACAGCTACGGCACCATTATTGGTCAAACCTTCGCATCCATGTTTCCAGACCGGATAGATATGATGGTTCTCGATGGCGTCTGCAACGCCCATGACTACTTCTTCGGCTCCTGGTTCAGCAATCTCTCCGACGCCGATCTAATCCTCGAGCGCTTCTTCTTATATTGTTACTCAGCCGGACCCGAAAATTGCAGTTTCTACTCTGCTTCCGGTGCCGCTGCAATCAAGCAGAACTACAAAGACCTCCTAAGCCACATCTTCGAGCATCCCATGGTTGTGCCGAGCTCGCGAACCAGAGGACCGGATGTCATTACTTGGTCTGATGTGAAAAGTATGGTTAGATTGGGAATGTATCAACCACTCATCTATTCGCCGATGGTAGCTGATCTACTCACTTCGATCTCTTCTGGAAATGGCAGCTTGTTTGCCGATTTCAAAGCCATGTCGAACACTTTTACCTGTCCTGGTGATGAATGCACCTCTGCTGGCCCTTTCAGTGATGAGTGCAATCAAGATGACAATGGCGCTGATGCTACACTTGCCATCTTGTGCACCGATGGTCCTGGTCTTGGAGATATCGATGAAGAGAGTTTCCAGGAGTATTGGCATGCTTTACAGCAGCAAAGCCAAGTTTTGGGAGATTGGTGGGCTCATACGAGATTAGGATGTGTTGGGTGGAAGACAAAAGCGAAGAACAGATTCGAAGGCCCCTTCGCTGGCAACCTGTCTCATCCAATTTTGTTCATCGGGAATACTCTGGATCCAGTCACACCGCTAGCAAAGTAAGTACCACTATACCTCCAATCAACGGCATCGCTGACAAGTCATCCCAGTGCAAAAGAAATGGCTCAAAACTTCCCTGGCTCAATAGTCCTACAACAAGATTCCGAAGGCGTAAGTCCAGTCCCCACTCCCTCTGCATCTTCCAGTCCCATCCTATCTCCACGCAGCCCTGGTCATCCATCACACAAACACCATCACTAACTTCACACAAAAGCACACATCATGGTCTTCCCCCTCCCTCTGCACAGCAAAAGCAACCCGCCATTACTTCCAATCCGGCCTTCTGCCACCTCCAAACACAATCTGCGAAACCGACAATAAACCCTTCATCAACACATCCACCTCATTAGCACTCTTGACACTCGAAGATAAGGAGTTGGTGGAAGCGATGAAAGTCATGGAGGATACAGTATTGCAAGATATAGGATTTAAACGGACAAGTGGTGAATTCTAAAAGAAAGAGGAGGAAAAGCAGGATGTGGATCTGAATGATGTGTTTAGATGACGGGAAAAAAGGGACGTCTTGATGGACAAAAAGGTCTTAATCTCTTTCTCACATTTCTCGACCTCTGATATTTGGATCTTTCTCCCTTCCCCATGTATGTGCTAAACTTCAGTCACTTAAACTCTCATGCTGGCGCGGCGATGCGCATCATCGTTTCCACCCCGTCAAAATTGCACAATATTTTCCCAGATCGATATAATCGTCTGCAGAGAAGCACCAACTACCAACGCTCTTTAGTAGGAGCTAACCCCCCAACAATGCTAAAAAAAGAATTGTGCTGTGCTACAGTTTATATGCGTGACGAAAGTTTTAGTATACATGGGAAGGGTTGAGATATTGCTCTTCCTTCCTTGACCGTGGTAGAGAATTAAAGATACACGAAGGATGGGAAAGTTTAAGGATATCCCCTAATCAAAGCACAGAGAGTCGGGGATTGGAAAGGTGGTGAATAGTTGATTGGCAGCTCATGAGATGCATATGTTATAATTCAATTACTAGGCATGCATAAGATGACAATACTCTGGAATGATCGAGTAGTCAAGACCTTACACCAGCCGCTTGATCGCTGATAGTAGCATTACAGCCATTTCACCCCTAAGTCTCAGGCTTACCCATCCCAGGCATCTCAACAGTCTTTCCACCATCCTGCTTCAATCCACCAAAGAAGTCTGCACTCTCCTCGTTATCCTCGCAATAAGCAGGAAGACCGACATACTTGTTAATCCAATTCAACACAACCTTATGCCAAACCAAACTATTCTCAGGCGCGAGAACCCAATGATTCTCATCAGGGAAAGTGAGGAATTGACTGTCGATGCCGCGAGCTTGAAGGACGTTGAAAGCGGCAAGTCCTTCAGAAATACACAGACGATAGTCTTTTTCGTTGTGGATGACGAGTTGAGGCGTTTGCCAGTGATCGAGGTAGCGGCTGGGATCGTTCTTGTTCCATGCGTCCAGGGATGTTTGGCCGAATGCTTGTTTTGCGTCGTCTGTGGTTTGGTTTGCGGATGGAGAGTACCATGGTGTACCGCCCAAATCGTGGAAGGGGAAGTAGAGTTCTTCTGTTGCGAGAAGGCCGCCGGCGAAGGAGAAGATGCCATCGTGGCAGACCAAGGCTTTGAACCTGCGGCCGAGATCATGGCCTTGCAGCCAGTTGACCATGTATCCGCCATAACTGGCGCCGAGAGCTACTGCTCTGGTCATGTCGACTTCGGGCATGTTCTTCTCCACCCAGTCCATGACGTTGACGAGGTCGTTGTAGGGTGCGCCGCCCCAGTCCTTTCTGATGGCGTCTGTGAAGGCTTGACCGTATCCTGTGGAGCCGGTGATGTTTGGTGTAATAACCACGTAGCCCTGCTCTGCATACACAGCGGGGTTCCATCTTGTTGACCAGGAGTCTCCCCAGGCTCCTTGAGGTCCGCCATGGATGAGGAGTGCGAGTGGGTACTTCTTGCCTTCTTCGAAGTTGGAAGGCTTGTACACCCAAGAGTGTACAGTCTTGTTCACAGTCGTGTCCGAAGCAGGTGTGCGGATGGATGAGACTTGAGAGGCCTTCAAACCAAGAGAAGAGCCATCTTTGGACGATGAGTGTGTCCACTTCGCAGCTCGAGACTCTGACTTGGAGGTTCCGATAATGCTGTAAGAGGAGTAATCGACGAGCGAGCTGCTGGTGTAGAACACATCGCCATTGCTTAGAGAATGTATGTCGGACACGTAGCCAGTGTCTGTGAGGGCGCGCAGTACTTCGCCATTTGTGGGGTCTGAAGTCAAGGCGAAGATGCGACCATAACCTTGATCTTCGGCAGAGAAATATAGTGTCTTGCCGTCATGGCTGAAGACAAGATTCTGCATAGGTCAGTTTGAGTTGGATCAGAAGCTCGGTTGCACATACCTGCGGGCTCTTGTCCAGTGAACCCTCCGTCTTTTGATTGAACAAACGCTTGACCGAGTCCTTCTTCAGGTCCTCAACCAAGAAGATCTGCGACTTGTCGCTTTCGTATCCAGCACCAGACAAGCTCAGGAAGACAGCCTTCTTGGCATCAGGAAGAAACACAGGAGAAGCACTAGCACCCTTGAAACCTTTAGTCGTGTACTCGAAAGGCTTGGGTGCGGGGTCCTCGGTGAAGCTGGAAAGCTCGATGTAGTAAACATTGCACTTGGTGCTCAAAGCAGGATTGGCCTTTGGGTCCTTTGAGACAAAGATGATACCAGATTTGCTGACGTCGAAGCTGTCTGTACCTCCGAAAGGTGGAACAGGACTCTCGAGACCTGCACCCTTCAAGGCATTGACCCACTTGCTCAACTCAAACTTGCCATCTTTGGCTTTGGTCAGGGTAGCATACCACAGACTGTTCTTCTGCGGAGTAACGTAGTCGTCCCAATGTCTGACAAACAAGCTCTTGTACAGCTTTCCAGTCGATTGCGTCTTTGGAGCAGTCTCGGAGTTGTACAGCGAACCATCGGCGGATGATTGAGCGGCAAGAACAACAGCGTAAGAGTCCTCAGAAAGTTGCGTAATCTTCAAGCTACTCGCAGGAGCATCAATTGACCCAGCAGTATATGTAGACTCCTTCCAAGAAGATCCAGCCATGATCATGGAGATGAGGATGGAAGTCTTGCCCTTGTCCCCGCTCTTGAGGCAAGCGTATACTTCCTTCTCACCAGGCAACCATAGCGGCTCGCTGATGGTGTTATCTTGCAGCAACAATCTACTCTCCTGGGTCTTAGTATCCAGAGATCTCAACTCGACGGTCTTAGCGTGAGTCTCGAATGAGTATGTGCTGGTGGTGTAAAGAACTGAAGAGCCGTCGGCATTGGGTACGCCTGCTGACCGGCGCGGTGCCGAGAGCAATACCTCTGGTGTGAATTTCTGAGCTCTGACAGTCATTGTGTTGATTTGGGTCGGAGAAGACACAATGCGAATTGGCGGACATCAAGGTAGATATATACACCGTGACTCGTACGCTAGGCTTCGAGGGGAAGCTGGAGAGCCCCACCCCGCACCTTCCTCTTTCGGTATGCATGTTGTTTGGTCCACGGAATCTGGTGGGCCTAGAGTAGGCAGCAGGAAACATTTTAGAAATGGCACTTGTTGATACTTTGTCTTATAAGCACCTTGCATGTTTGTTGTGATATGTCGCAGTGAGCCAGCTCACGCTAGCAAGACATCTCAGATTCAGTATCGTACATGCATTAAGAAAGAAGGATGACCTTTCAGGCTACCATCAAAATCTACTCCTCCAATGAATCTCCATCCTCTGGTAGAGCGGCGATAACATCATCGACCATTGTGAGCAACTCATTGACATCTGGTCGCTCGGAAGGCTCAACCATCAAACATCTTCTTACAACATCCTTGACCATCTCACTCACGGCAGCGTCTTGGGCCGGTGCCGAGTCTGAGTTTGTAGGCATCTTTTGCTTTCCTCTGCTCTTGTTTGCTTGTGCGTTGTGCTCGTCTGGGAATCTCCAATCTCCACCCAAGACACAGAGACTCAAGCTTCCACCAGTCTCTTCGCTACGGGCTTCGAATGGCGACTTGCCGACTAGACAGGCGTATAATGTGCATCCCAAACTCCAAATGTCTACTTTTGTGTCGATGGTGGAGCCGGTCTTTACGTCAAAGAGTTCAGGGGCGCGGTAGGGCATGGTGCTGTGTTCGGCAGCTGTGTCTTGAACTTGCAATGCGAGAGCGCGAGATGTGATTTGTGTGGGTGAGGGGGCTAATGAGCCAAGGTCCATGAGGATGGGTGATTGGCCGTTGTCTGAGATCATGATGTTGCCTGAGCGAGGTTAGTCTTGTGTATCTGATATGTTTCAATTGGACGTCTCTTACCAGGCTTGATGTCGCGATGAGCGTATGCCCTGACCTGGCCTTCGGACATGCCTTCTTGTGCCATGGTGATCTCACCCTCCATCAAGGGCTCAGCATCGCCCAGCTCGTCATCATCGTCGCCATGATCCTCTCCTCTGTCGGCTCTTGCAGCATCGGCGCGTACCCGCTTTGCTTTTGATTGTGCATTCTTCCCTCCCGGAGCTCCTCCAACCTTGTAGTTGTGCATTGCTTGTAGTGCGACGCAGACACCGCGGAACAAGACCATCAACCTGCGTTCCGGGAATTTGGCGCCATTGACAAGGTTGGCATTGATCGCATCTTGTAGGTTGCCGCGACGGTAGTATGGTAGAAGGATATAGACGGTCTTCGCTGAAGGGTCGCTGCGATCCGGGATGACGGCATGGTCGAGGGCGTGAATGATGTTCGGGTGTGGCTGGAACAGGCTGTATGCTTCGACCTCTTTGAGAGCCAGCGCGACCGACTCGGCACCAAATGGACAGCGAATCTTCTTCAAGGCGTAGAGGTTCGGCGACGGCGGTGATTGGACCAGGTAGACGTATGAGAAGCCACCCTCTCCCAGCAGACGGAGGATCTTGTATGACCGACCATTGATCTTGAGCGCCGGATTGCTCGGGAAGCAGTTGAAGCAGTTGGTGAGCTGCCACAGCGTATCCACCACGTAAGAAGTCATTGTCGCCGACATGGTTATAGTTGCAGGATGGCAGAATGGTACAAAGTGGTCAAAGTTACGTATGCGTGTCTCCTGCTTTACCCAAGACCCTGCGGCTCGCGTCCTGTCCGTTGACGTCGATCTGCCAAGACTTGTAGTATACCATCATCTTCTCTAGAAATGTATAATTCCATTCTATAGCTGACTAACGCCTATCCTGGCTATCCCTGAAGCCCTCCTCTTCGTCTCCATCGCCATGTCGGAAGACCTTGTCCAAGTCTTGAGCATCATCTGCGTCATCGTCAAAGTCGTCCCTATACTCTTGATCACTGCGCAGACTGATACCGTCGTCTCCACGGATTGCTTCAGTCGCTTCTCTCTCCATAGCGTCGTCCGAGTACTCGTATCTACCTTCCTCTTCGAACTCATCTCCATCCGGTGCTTCACCACGGATAGCAGCTTCACGCTCTTCGGCCTCCAACTCGCGAGCCCTGGATTTTGTCTTGGTGTACATGATGAAGCCAGTAGCCAAACCTGCTGTAAGTCCAATCGCAATACTCAGATAGCTGATAGCCTTTGTCTTTGCGTCCATCTTGTCTCCGCTGTCGGCAATGCGTCCGAGCTGGCTTCCCACGAAAACGTGCAAGAACAGCTTGGGACTTGCCGCTGCTGTTGCTATCATGAATTGCGGCCATTGCACTGTGGGGATTGTAGAGATGGCTCCGTTCGAGAGCGAGTATGGTAGCGGACAGAGTCTGATCATCATCAAGAGTTTGATGCCGTCATGTTTCAACGTCAGAGCGAGTGCTGCGAAACGCTTGTCGTTTTCCGTGAGTCGAGTCACATACGACTTAAGGAGTGTGCGCGACACGAGGAACGAGGCCGTACTGCCAATGATGGTGCCCGAAGCGACGATGAGCCATCTGCCATGTAGTTAGCATCTAAGCCGACATGCGCAATCGAGGAGACAAAAACTTACCCTTTCCACACCCCGTAGACAAATCCTGCCAGAGTAACACAGGTAGAGTAGCCAATCAGTGGGGGGAAGCTGACCAGGAATGTCGCCGCCCATAGGATCATCCAGCCACAAGTGATGTTCCTCCATCGTTCAGCCACGGGCGACATGGCATGGAAGATCCTCTCATTAAAGACCAGGAACAGGACGCCGAGCACGAAAGCTACCACAGCACCGACTGACAGCAATATCCGTTTCGCGGGACTGAGGCCGAAGAATGTCTTGACAGCATTGCGTTGCAGCTTGGCCGCCTGAGCTAACAGGCCGCTTGCATTTCCACGACGGGTCGAACGCGGTACTGATGTGGACCGGCGGGAGAAGACGGGCGAATTGGATTGAGACCGACGTTCAGTGTCGCCTACAGGGAGTGCGAGAGCGCGCGCGGTCGAGTTGTAGTCGGCCATGTCTATGTTCGAAGAGTGAAGAGGGTCGAGGCTATGACTTCATCCGGCTGAAGCAGGAGCAGGTCGGCAGTTGGGTGTCCAAGGTCTGCAGGCGTGTCTTGTAATGTCCAAGGGAAGAAGGATATGTCTTCGAGAAGGCGATGCCTAGAGCTCAGAAATCATGTCAAGAGTCGAGGATGACTTGTGCATCGTCGTACGGAGGCCGGCGGCTACTGGTCTAGCTCGCCCTGTGGATGCCCTAAGCCGCATCATATCTCCGCTCGAATCTCCGTCGAACCCTTGGCTTTGGGCCATGGCTATGTTTAGCAAAGGTTAAGAGGGCGTTCGGTAGAGGATCTAATCCTAGAGCTAATTTCTCGGCATGCTCGGAAGTGGCGTATATAGCGTCCCAAGGTCGTTATCTCGCTTAGATTTCTAGCATGATGTTAGTGCTACAATAGCTCGGTCGTAAACTTCGTAACTTTGTGCACGTAAGCTACTTTAGCGAGTGTAGTATAGACGACAAATTCGATAAGTTCTAGGTAGTAGGGGTGGCCGCCGCGGCCGTCGTTAAGGCTACTTTATAGTATACGATATCGATGTCGACTAGGGTACCTTCTAAGAGGCGTCGTGCGCTCGTAGATTAAGGTAATACTAATATAAACAATCTGCTTCTTAACCCTTAGTAGTTATACAACTTTATACGCTATAGACTATATACCTTTAATTATCTCTTAGACTAGCTAGAAAACGACGTAGATCTACCCCTACTGCTAGGGCGACGGATCTTAGTTCCTTAAAAGCTAGCAATGTTTCTAAACATCGCTACTACTAGCTTAAGTTTTCGAAATGCGAGGGGGACCTTCTAGTACTTAATAGCAACCGTATTAGCGATCTTCTACGAAGTCCTTAATACTCTAGTCGACTTATACGAGGAAGAGGTCGTTATAACTATTAGCGAGGAGACACTAAACCGTATTAGACATAACCCGAAGATGTAGCCATTTTTTAAGGGAGTTATTAGCGCCCTTAACGGAAGCTATATACTAGCTCGAGTTAAAGGTAAACAAGCACTATAGCGTAATAGAAAGGGCTAGATATCGCAGAACGTGCTAGCAGTTATAGACTTCGAGATGAATTTTATATATATCCTTACGGGCTACGAGGGCACTACGCATAACGGTAGAGTACTTACTACTTCTATGTTAGAGGGATTTAAGGCTCTAAAAGAGTATTATTATCTTACTAATGCCGGCTACTCTAATTCTTCTCTTACATTAGTGCCGTATAGAGGGGTTAGATATTACCTTAGAGAGTAGATAGCATCGAGGTTAAAGCCGAAGACTCCTAAAGAGCTATTTAACTTACGTCATTCCTAGCTACGCAATGTTATTAAAAGGACGTTTAGTGTCTTTAAAGGAAGGTTTAAGATCTTCGATACGCTACCGGCCTTTAATCTATATACTTAGGTATAGTTAGTATACGCGCTAACGGCTCTTTATAATGTCTTAAATAGGATGTAAGGGAAGGGAAGTTTTAACCTTACTACGCACTAGGAAGATAAGGATAACAACTTTAATGCTAATGTTAAGGCTAAGAAGGACGAGCGGTTTAATCTAACTAAGATGGCGCAGTTTAGAGACTAAGTTATAAACGACATATAGCAGAGTTACGTTACGATAAAGAAGCGTAGAGGTGAGCAAACTAGTTAAAGTTAATACATCAAAATTTAAGCTAATACTCCCTTAATCTATCTATTAATAAGCGCCTCTCGCACCTCTTTATCGACGTTAAAGAATAGCTCTACTATTGTAGGCGAAGTAAGTCTCTCTATCGCTGCAATACGCGCCTTTAGAGGTAGAGCTCTAAACTTAAGACTAAACAAGGCGATAGTATAACTAATTAGTGTCTTCTATTCGTTCATTTTCGACAATTTAGTAGTAACTTGTCCTACTCTACTACTAATTACCTCGCTATATCGTCCCTTCTTTAGTATGTTACTCTAACTTACTTTAGACACTACGCGCCTCGGCGACGGTGTTATAGGCGTACTAGCATTACTTATAATACTCTCCTCGCGAATACTCTCCTCTTAACTAATAGTTAGCGATAGCGATATCTCTATCGATAGCTAAACTAGCGTCTTACTTAACCCTCGAGCGACGATAGGTACCGGTAGTCCTATTATTCCCTTCTTCCTCTTTAAGTTCTTTATAGAGATAGCGAATTTGCCTATAGCGACGACACCCTCGTAGATAATAGTAAGTTTATCGGCAAACTTTAAAGGCTCGTATCTAAACTTCCTCGCATTACTATCTATATACTCGTAATAGTCTTCTAATACGGCATTATCGGCATAGGGATAGCCATTTATACGACGACCCTATCCTAACTTCTCGAGTAATAATATCTACGTCCGCTAGTCTACCTTAAGCGCGCTTATATAGTTCTTTATCCGTATCTTATTATAAAGGTCCTTCTACGATGTCGCGTCCTTTATAAGCGGAACTACGGCCTCGTAATGCGTCTATTTAAAATCGTACCCTACCTCGGCGGCCTTATTCTTAAGCTTTAGGAAGTAGTCGATAAACACCTCGTCTATCTTAGTCGTCTATCTTAGTGGTAGCGCTCGCTTCTTTTTCTCTAGTGCCGGCGTAGCAGAGGGCGCTAGTAAGGGTAAGGGGGATGCTTACGACATGGTATAACATATAGTAAGCATAGATTCTAGCTTAAATTCACCTCGAGACCTGTATTTACGGGAATCATGATTATAGCAGATATTAACGCTAACCTTCCCTTTTTAGGACTAGAAAAGCTACTGCCGTACCCCTTACTAAGATCCTTCTGATCCTGGAAAGGATCAGATCGCTAACCGAACGCCTCTGGATCCTGCTTAAAATCAGACGGATTCCGCCGAAATCAGCCGTTTGATCCTCTACCGAACGCCCTCTAAAACATCCACGTCCTCAGCGCTTTGTCAAAAAATGCTTCAAACAAACATGGTGCACTGTTTCTTTGGCCATCACAATGTATTTGCATTCTGACGCGAAAACTATCAAGTTAAACATTAGCCCTCCATCTGAGGTCTTGCAAACGCCATTCCTGTCTGCTCTAACGAACCCATTTGTTCGAGAACAACCTGCCTACCCCCAACACCCCTCATGTCATCCATGTGTAGAAACCAATGTTGGCTGGAAAAATATATACATTGAAACCAGAAAATGCGTCGCTTGGACGCGGAAGAAGTTGAACAGATGAGATGCTGCATCTGATGTCCCAAAAACAAATGAGACGTATGGCTTGTTGTGAGCCTATGAGGCTGCCGCTGCCTTCTTGCGGCCAAACAGCGTTCTGGATCTGCCGCGAGACTTTTTCACAGGCTCTGGAGTCTCTTCCCTCGGAGGTGGATCAGGCATGTACTTGGGTTTGTAGATCCTGTGAGAATGTTAGTCAACTGGAAATTCCAAGGCTTTTATTCCAAACGTACCAGCTGTTACCAGCCATGCTCATACCCTTGTCCGCAGCCTGGCGGTAGAACTCTGCTGCCTTCTTGAGATCCTTTCTGCATCCCACGCCCTGGGTATAACAGAACCCTGCTTCGGCGAGCGCGTCGGTATCGCCCCAGCTGCCGGCGATCTCAAAACACCTAACAGCAAGAGGCTTATCCTTGGGTATACCCCACCCGTTCATATACGACATGCCAAGCTCATAAATGGCAAGTGCAAATTGGGCTTTGCGGGCTTTTTGCTCCTTTGATACAGCCTGTGAGCCATCAGTCGTTCCGTCCTCAATGAACTCGACTCCAGCCGAGTCGACTGCACGTCTAAGCCACGAGACGCCCTCAGCTTGGTTGGGACGCATGCCCCAGCCGTGTCGACAAGCAAGAGCGTAAAGAAGCATCGCTGTAGGGAGTCCGGCTCTAGCGGCCAGACGAAGGTGGTATGTTGATTTGCTGAGGGAGCCTGAAGAGTGGCATTCTATGCCTTTTTCGAGATGTTGCTCTGGTGATAGACCAGCTATGTCAGTGGATGGGCTGTTTCGCATATGCGATCCAGCCCGTATCGTGCGACCTGTACTTTCGGATGCAATTGATGGTGCTGTTACTGTAGCTTTGTTGGGAGATCGACCGGGCGAAGGAGCCAGACGCTCCGCCGAGCGATTGCGATTCGGCCCTGGTGCAGGACTCTGTCCGCGCGGTGTACGAGGCCCGCCAGGGCTCAGCATGGGGTTCTCCAAGTTCGGGCTGGGTAGAGGGCTCTCGACTATCTTTGGCTCCAGCCCCATTGGCTGTTGTTCCCATTTGAACTGATGCTGAGCCCACGAGGCCCTGGCTGCTTCGACCGAATCTCTGTCAAGCATACGACCACGAGGCAACGAGTACTTGGAATATACGTAAGATGGTGCGCCCGGACCTGGTTGGACAATGGGTGTCTCTTCGCCGCTGAAGCAATCTCTGTCGGACAGTGCGCCTGAGATATCAGTTGCGCTATCTGAGTTTTGACGTTCAACAGGCGCCCTGACTCGCATAGTCTGGTTGGAGTTTGCGCTCCTGACGGTCTGGAATACGGAGGAGTCGTTGGATGCCTGGCGTTCGAGAGCACGATGAGTATCTACAGAGAGCTTGTTCTCGGCGCCCGGCCGAGTGGTCGAGTTGCCACGAGGTCTTGAAAAGTTGAAAGAGGGTCGGGGCAGATCTGAAGCGACGGAATATTCAGACAAAGCGGAAGGAGAACGAGAAACAGGCAGCATTTCCGGACTGAAAGGAGTACGAGCCTTCCTGGATGGGCCCACCTCGAGTGAGCCAGAGGGGCTACCATTGTCCTCCTCAGCACTGTCGATAACAGATCGGATGCTCGCGATACTACGTGCTGATCTTGGATGAACAGGTGATCTCGGTAGCGCAAGGCTATTGTCTTGTCTCTTGGATGATTCATTAGTCAAAGTCCTGGGTTGCGAAGACTGGATTGAATCGATGCTACTAGTGAGACTGGGTAAGGCGGGAGAGGCTTCGTCGTTCTTGATGTTTCGCGAGTCGAAGGGCTCCGGAGAAGAGGAACGCGGAACCTCGATACCAAAATATCCCTTCTCTTCGTGTTCAGTCTCTGCTTCCTTGATAGGCGCGGGAACATTGGGAATGTCTTGTTCGTCTCGGACAACATTGCCTAGCATAGGATAATGCGATACAGGGCGGTACACGGCACCGTTCGGTGTCTGAGCCTGTAACCGTGGTGGTTGGTATCTTTCCTCGTCATAGTCATCCTCATCCTCCTCTTGATCCTCGTCGTACAGACTTTCAACTCCGCTCGAAACCGATCTGAAGTAGCCGGGTCGTTTCGCAAGTTCGTCGGCGATGTCCTGGTGTGGCAGCCTGCTCATGCGTCTTCCGGCCTTAGAGCTCTCTTCCAGTTTCCTAGCCAGGGTGCGAGAGTGCAGGGCGAAGGCATCGAGGGGAGACAGAGCCGGCGGGATTTCGCCGGCTCGAGGCGACGGTAGGTCCATGTGGAAGTTTGGGCGGGTGCGACTGGGAAGGCGGTCGTGACCTCTCGCACCGCTCAGATCGAGGTTTTGTGGTCGCTTGGCCATGTTTGCCAGGGAATGAGTGGGGTTCCAGATTAATTGCTCTTCCAGAAAGTGTTAATTGGGTGCCCTACAATGCAGTCGGCAATGTCTTTATTTTCTGCAAGGGTGAGTGTCGCCGGCGGCCAAAACAGGTGCATAGAACGAATCAAATGTCGTCAAAATAGAAAGATTGCGTGCAGGGACGAGGTCGACTAGAGTGCTGGCTAATTCGTATTCGCGGGGTGCAGTAGAAAAGGAGTGGAATTGGAAGATCAAGATGAACTGCCGTCGAGCCAAGAGCGTGGCGATGAGACGCTATGAAGGTTGCCGCTTAGATGCAAAGGAGCGTGAGTACAGCGCGAAGGAGAACAACACAACACAAGGCGTCGTGGATGTGGAAGGTGCGAAGAGATGCAAAACAGCACGAAGCCCCGTCAAGCAGAGGACGGCGGTGGAATACGATGCGTTGATTAGGCTAGTCAAATCTACCAAGACGGAGAGACGGTCGTCCCCCGTGACTTTTGCTACAAATAATAACCTTGCGGCGCCGCTCTATTTTGTACGGGACCCTGGAAAACGGTCCTCTCTTTTGCCGTGCGCTTGGGAGACCTTCATGGTTCATCCCTCTGCCCGTTTGTGCAATGTCTGTTTTGGTTGCGTTGCCCGCATAGCAACAATCTCAATCCAACCATCTTCCACTATCCCCCGGTCTCTCTTCTACGTCAATTGGCAGGCTGAGCAAACCGTCTTCGCTTGCACTGGCCATGCTTTGTAGTTGCCATCACTAATGTGCTTTCCACGTCTTCGAATAGTGGCTTGGTTGGCTTGAGCCTCGGCTTCAACCCCACTTTTGTTTTGCTTTGACAAGACTCTCGTGCGCAGTCGCAACAACACCTCTCCTGATTCGGCCTGTTCGATGTAGGTGATTAGGCACTTTACCACGCAAACAAGCAGATGTTCGAGAATAGATTGACCATGTCTTCAATCGTCATTTCACAGCATGTACTACCGTTGTAACGTTGCATCCCGGACGGACTGCTCAGCGTCCCTGCGTCTGGGACCCGCCTTCCAATCTTGGTCGTCGACGAACCATTTCATTATTTCTCTGCTGCCCGTTTACTACCACATTCATCACCAGTCCTCGTCCAACCGAGAAAGAGCCTGCTGTTCTGCAAGAGAGAGCATGCCTACGAGCTGAGCATGAGGGAAGGAATTGACCCCTAGACCTTCTCCCAAGTAATTGATCGATCGCTTGATGAATCGTCAGATTCAGGAGTTTGCTGATCGTCGTTTCTGGGGACCTGCTGCAATCCCATCATCCAACTCACAACTCCACCAGGAATCCACGATCCGATCAGCTCATAGATCAAGCTGCCCCTACCAACGTGCCATGTACGACTGGGTTTGCTGCTGTGCAACGCATCAAATATTGACTCGTGCAGTTTCCGTATCGATGTACCCCTGACTCTCTTGCTGTCATCCTTTTTCTGTTTGCTGCCGGCAATCTCGATGTTTCCAAGCTTGAAATGGCAAGCGTGCAGCCCTTGGAGGCTGAGCTCTGATGATAGGGAGGAAGCGAATGCGCCGAGCGCCGAGGAGACTGTGCTTTCGATGGCACGATAAGGTGGTCGCAGCGATGAGACAACATTCGGTGTGAGAAGAAGTATCCGGCTCTTGAACTCTGTTACAAGTGGAAGCATGTACTTCGCGACGGTAATGGTGTGCAGGACTTTGGCGTTCAAAGCTGTTGACCAGGCTTCTGGCGAAAGCTGTGAGATTGATCCTGCCGCTACTGATGAGATATCTGGAACGAGGATGACTCCAGCTAACGTCAAACGATGCGAGGAGGCGCCCTCAAAGGCATGATGATGGCGAGATAGAAAATGGTGAAAGCGTTGCATCTGGCCCTCAGCTTCGCCAGGCTGCGCAAGGTCAGTCAGAATGTCTTATGTCGACCATCGGGGAAAACTCACATTAGGAACATCGAGGTTGAAGGGAAGCAGGTCTACACGAGACTGCTTGCGAATATGGGTTTCGTCTTCGGTATTGCTCGTCACGACATAGACAATGAAACCACGACGCTCGAGGTCCAAGGCTATGGCGGTGGTCAAGGGCGAGGTCGGAGAACCAGCAAGTACTGCGACATGAGTTCAGTGTGTTCTTTCCCACAACATTTGTACGGCTCCAACATACCGACAGCCTCTGTTCTTGCACCGCCATTTGATTTCCTAGCTCTTCTCTTCTTCACATGTGTGGTCCTTTGTATGAAAACCAGTACAGCACCAGTACCCACGAAAGCGAGGATACCAGCACTCAGCGCAGTGTTGTCCGAAACCCAGCGGTTGACTTGGTTCCAGTAAGTGGCAGGAGTGAGTCTGCGTGGTGGCGGAGGCGGACGAGGGCGCATTTGCTCGGGTAGCCAGTCTTTCAGCTGTGTCGCGACATTCTCGAAATGTCTTTCCACGCCTCCCGCGAAGTCGTTGTATTGCTGTCGCGCCGAGTCAAATAGGTATTGCGCATCAGTCATGTTCGGATGCTGATGTTGTCGTGTGCAGCTTTGATAAATTCAGGTGTCGCGACTTGGTTCAGAAAACACCGTCATGGTATGATGCGGGGTCTCGAACAGGGCAACTCTGCCGAGTGCTTGTCTCAATTAATCTCTTCGATGCCAACCCGGCCCTGCCCTGCCATGAACCTGCACTCCTGCTCTTCTCGCAGTGAGTCGTTGATCTTCATAAGCAAAGCACTCGTCTTACACCCGTAGAGCGTGTTTCCAAAAGATGCCTGAGACTGCTAACACGCAATCCATCGTCGTAGTCGTCTTGGCGCCTTCCATCTAGGTTGGTCGTGTGTTGTGCGGCCTCGCCACTGCTTACGAAGTCTCAAATAACTTCAACCGGCCCTTGTCTTGTTGTAACAACTCAACACCAAGCATTGTATCTCAACGTGATGGAATCGAGAAGACCCTGGCACGCTGTGAATGCACTTTCTGAGAGTCACTGATCCTGCTACAGGTGCACGTTCACAGCAGCAATCAGCTTCTTGCACCACCTTCTCACCACTGACTCCTTCTGCGCCGCGAAGAGACACTGACACTTTTCAAAGCCACAATGTTTCCTGGTGGTAACAACATCAGGGTTGGTGGTCCTTCGAACCACCAAAAATCATATCCGTCGTCTTTTCAAGAACATGATTCGCTTTTTGGCTCCTACGAACATCTTATGGACTGTCCCCAGCCCGAGGAAGCACTTCTCCGCCTGCGAAAGATAGCATCTCTCGTCAAGCCTCTCATGAGGAAGCGCTCTTGGAAGGTCAAGGTCCTGACTGAGTTCCTCCCTGATGATCAGCGCTTACTGGGCCTGAATATCAACAAGACCTTCAAGATCTGTGTACGCCTTCGCTATACACATAACCCGGGAACCTTCCTACCAATTGAAGAATGCGTCGACACGCTTCTACACGAGCTGTCTCATATCATCTTCGGCGACCATGACTCCAATTTCCACGCTCTCTGGGACGAGCTCAGAGACGACCACGAAACCCTTGTCCTCAGAGGCTACACTGGTGAAGGTTTCTTGACTGGCGGTAAGAAGCTCGGTGGTGGCCCCGTGCCTCCACAGCATGAAATGAGGCGTTTGGCACGCGCCAATGCGGAGAAGCGCCGAGTACTCCAAAAGGGATCTGGCAGGACTGTTGGTGGAAAGAGAGTACCCCCAGGAGCAGATCTTCGCAAGATTCTGGCGGATGCAGCAGATCGAAGGGCTACTGTTGATCGCGGTTGCGCATCCGGTACCGCTCAAGCCAACAATCTGGCAGAACAAGCCGGCAGACACACATTCAAGACCAAGGCAGAAGAAGACGATGCTAACAATCGCGCTATTGCCGAGGCATTGATGGACCTGATGGAGGAAGAAGAAGCACAGAAAATGAAGGGCACTTTCAGCACACCTTCACCGACCGGTGGTTTGACCTGGTCTAAAGAGCATGGTCTCGCCACCACAGGACCGGATTTCACTGGCAGCGATGCAGCTCGAAACGAGGAAGAACAACTGGAGTGGGCACTGCAAGAAAGTCTCAAAGATGGTCATTCTCGAAAGCGTCCGCTCTCCATAGACGACGATGATGACAATCTGACTCTCGACAAAGTTCCTCCTCCAACGAAGCCACCACTTCAAACGATGGGCAGAAAGGACACTCCACTCATTGACCTGACTGGGGATGATGAAGACGTGGATGAGGGTCCTGCCCAAAAGCCCATCCTACACCCGCCACCTGAGTCCGGCAGCTGGGCATGTCAAGTGTGCACTTACATCAACTTACAGACGCATTTGGCGTGTGATGCCTGCGGTGTGGAGCGCCCAGCGTTCATGGTTCCGCCTGCTCCCTCTGGCACTGTCGGCCGCAAAAACAATGCACGAACAGCACCAGCATACGCAGACAAAAAGGGACAAAAGAAAGAACCCCCGGGATGGCGTTGTCGCGAGTGCGGGACCTTTGTGGAGCACATGTGGTGGTGTTGCACACTCTGCGGTCTGATGAAGGATCGCTCGTGAAGGATGTTGAAGCGAAGAAGCATGAATGAAACATGGTGACTTGCTCATGACAGTTTTAGCACAACGGCCCGCCACACTTTCGAAGGCGCCGTATTCTCTTTGTACCGCGACAGCAAGGAAAACATTGCTTCCACCTTCAAACAAAGCGCTGTAGCAAGTCAATACCAATATTGACACACTGATCGATTCGTGTAGCGCGATGAGTAGAGTTCGTAAATAATTTTGAATGCCGCAGCCCATCCGTTCTCACCCACCTGACTTCGCCCAAGGTTCTCGTCTCTACCGATAGCTATAACAACCCAAACATGTGTTTCAGTATTAGGAAGATTATGATCGGATCTGGTGACCAGTAAAAACGTGGTTACGAACTCAAAAAAAAATAAGGCTTCCAGGCCGCGAGGCGCTATTTGGGTTCATATAAATAAAGTGATGTGCTTCCCGCTCGTTGATCGCTTAACCGTGATCGATTATCGTCGTCTAATTTACTCGATATTTTCCCATCCTCTTTATTGCCTCGAATCAAACATTCCTCGATTGGCATAAGGCATTCTTCTCTCCCTTGCTTGCAAGGCTTCGGTATACATTATCTGGACGCGGATTCTTTGGAGTTGCCGAGACACGATGTTTGACAGATTGGTGCGGGAGCCCTACCGCCTCGCCACGACGAACGAATACACCTCGCGCTTCGCGACATCCTGGTTCCTCTCACCTCTTCAACTCGCGATATGGCGCGCCATTGTCGCCTTTTACGCCTTCATCGTCATCTTTATCAGTCTTGGACATGAAGGCAGTCGCGATGCAGGTCGATCCTTCAGCTACTTCACGGTATTGGGATACTGGGGTCTCGCATTTTACTACGCCGTCTCCTGCGCACACTCGGCAAGTTTCTGGCTCTACGGCGAATCCTGGCTGCAAAAATGGCCCAGGTCTCTTCAATGGCTGCACTCTGTGTTCTATGCCACCGTCACAGTATTTCCATTTGTCGTAACCGGTAAGGGCGTTGCAATAAAATCGTTATACAGCAAAGGCCAACGCTGACTCTTTTTTGATAAGCTGTCTTCTGGGGTGCTCTGTCCAACGGAGCATTTGCCAATGAATGGACGACTTGGTCGAATATTTCTCAACATGCACTCAACTCTGTCATGGCGTTTGGCGAGATTGTGATCCCGCGTACGCTTCCGCATCCTTGGTTGAACATTTTGCCTCTGGTTATTTTGCTGGCGCTTTACCTTGGACTTGCATACCTCACGCACTCGACCCAAAACTTCTACGTTTACCCATTCTTGGACCCGTAGGTACCTTTCCGCTAGTTTACTTCTGCCAATGCTAACGAGTCGAATAGTCGGAATGGAAGAGGTCTAATTGCAGGAGCTTGTATCGGTATCTTGGCCGCTGCAGTTGTGGTTTTCGTCATCGTCCACTTCCTGATCAAACTCCGTGAATGGATTACCGAGACCAAGCTGGGCCTCTATGGGAACTTGTCCACCCGCAACGGCAAATTGCTCAAGAGCCACACCCACGAGTCTACATCGGTAGAACTCTCCGACGTTAGACCTAAGAACTCCGATGTTTAGAGCGGAGTCGTTCCCTTTCTGTTCCGAGGATTAATTGTTTAGATACCCTGGCCTGACATATGTGTCCGAGCATTCGCGCTCATCCTGATAGCAACGATAGAGACAGGAGGCAACGCATTATGATTAAACTACTGTCATTAACAACGAACTGTCATCGTGATACCATCAAGCAAGCTTCTTATGCATATTCCGTGCAGCATGGCAGAAGCGTGAACATTCTCTAGAACCATGTTCGAAGCTTCATCTCGACTTCTAATTGGCAACCTCGACTCTTGCGTTGTTCTTGCCTGGACCAGCTTCTCCGTCAAAGTCCGTCATGCCATACGTATTCTTGGACTCTCTCTTTGCCAGCTTGCGTCGATGACGAATGACACCGGTGTATATCATAGTGCCCCAGATAGTCAATCTGTCCAGACTTTAGCCACTCGTCCTCATCGACAACCATAAAGCACTTGAACTTACGTGGCAATGACAACTCCAAGAAAGTCGTAGAACGTTTTATATCCACCGCGGATTATCCCAAACAGTCCAAGGAAATCGATCAGGAAGCAGATAGTCGCGAAAACACCGAGGATGTATTGCGAAGTGAGCATCGTTTTGGCAGGGAGATTCTTTTTGTGATATCTAACGATTTGGAAGGCGATGATCGCTAGAGCAACGGCCCAGAGAAAAATCAGAATGACCGCTGAAACGTATCCGAATGTTGCACGAGAAAGACTATTGGGATTATTCGTAAGTACTGTGAACATTTGGTCGTGCGGTATAGATAGGATACTGACTGGTGTATTTCCAAATTCGAGGTATAGCTATATGACAAGCCGAACTCGCCATCGTAGTCGCCCAGGTACCACATGCAGCCACCAATGGTTAAAAGCGCGCCTGCAATCTGCAATGTCCATAGTGGAATGAGGACCTTTCGAGACCAAGCGGTTTTCCTGTTGGTTGGGAGGTCCGAAGGAGTTGAGGTGGCCATTTTGCTAGAGATTTTTGTGTACAAAAGACGTCGACATCTACTTAGAGGGGACCATCGAATCTTATATGCATGGCTCGGAGCAGCATGTCTTGCATCTTGGCGCAGGATGAGGGGCTGCGGTACAGCAGACCTGTTTACCTTTCGACGTTACCATGCATATTGGCTCGTATCTCCGCAAAAGTACCACACCGGAGGGATCAGATCTCGCACGCGGTTGGTCGCTAAAGTCCAAACAAGTGGCAGTGCCGCGGTTTAATTCTTGCTAACAGCCGAACTTGGTCTCTCCTGCAAGAACGATCGTCAAGTTGATCCGCATATATTCTTCGGCCGAGTTGCTTGTCTAGACGGTTTCCGTCAATTGCTTATATTTAGGGTCGCACTTGACTCGATTCTGGCAACTGTCAAGCCTCAAGAGTTCAGATTGAGGCTCTCGTCGTAAAATCAACCAATCAGAGAGACGCAGGCCGTTGTGAGAGCCTCGATTGATGCCGCTAGAATCTCAGAGGACGCGCAAGCTCTTGATGTTCTTGCGACAGAACTCGGCCGTGATTTGCACTGTCGGGTCCTTTTTTGAAAGACGGCTGGGAGAGCGGTCACACTCCCTGTCTTCACCGAAAAGGCAGAAAAAGTGGCTTGGTTTCTTCAGGCAGACAGAGCTTATTAGATGCCAAGGCGGCATTTTGGGGTGATGCCGAAACTCTTGAGAAACTGCGATGGACCTCTTCATCTTCTTTTGCCAACACCCCAACATGTCATTTACAAAACGATGGCACCTACTGGAGAGAAATCTGAAGCTCTTCATGTGTCTGAAGTTATATGTGGAATTACCGAGACTCCCATGATCACAGGAGCATCAGTATCAGCACTACACAGCGTGGCATACCTTCAAGCCATGGGAATTAAAGATACACCAATACCATGTGTGGACGTTGAGGTAATGCACGGAAAATTTGTGAATATCAATGAGACTATGAAGTGGCATTCGATATACTGCGCTCGTCAAAACATGATTCATGCATGAGCTAGGCAGGACCAAGGGCAGTGAGGAAATCGAAGTCGGCACCTTCCTCAGCTTGGTTTACGCTTCGCTCGTAGAGACCACGATATCCACGCTGCTTGCCACGGATTCTCTTCGTCGTAAAGTCTTCCTTCTTCTTAGCTGCTGTTCGCACCGCAATTCGTCTTGCGATCTCTTCGTCCGAGACATGCAACCGAAGAAGCCTCTTCTCAACGTCGCATTCGATCAAGTCACCATCCTCAACACATCCAAATACCGAATCTGGCTGCGCAGACTCTGGAGAAATATGCAGCACGATCGTGCCACCAGCTGTGCCAGACATTCTCCCGTCTGACATGCGTAACATGTCTTTGACGCCTTGAGCGCCTAGCTTGCGAGGTATTGGGATGACTCCCGCTTCTGGCATACCAGGATTTCCGACAGGTCCGACGCCTTGCAATATCAATACAGAATCCTTCGTCACTGGTAGATCTGGGCCATCGATGCGCAGCGCCATATCAGCCGTGTTCTTGAAGACCACAGCACGACCCGTATGGCTTAGTAGACATATCTCCTTCGACGCAGCTGCTTTCATGACTGCTCCTCGAGGAGCAAGATTGCCTCGCAGAACTACGAGCGCGGATTCGGGATACAGAGGGTTCGAGAGCGGTCTGATTAGGTCGCTCGAATACTTAAAAGGCTTGAATGGGGTGGCTTCAAGTTCCTCTCCAAGAGTCTTGCCATTGATTGTTCTTGCTTCCAGGTGTAATAGCGGCTTGAGTGTGTGCAGCAAAGCTAGCATGCCGCCAGCATTATGGAAATCTGTCATCTGTTGTCCCGTCAGCATAGCCTCGGCACAATCGACAGCTACTATCACGCACATAATTATCACCGCTTGGTTTGAGGTCAACGAGGAGCGGCGTCTTTCTTCCAACTTCGTCAAACGTTTCCAAAGTGATTGAGCCAGCGACTTCCGGATGTCGATTTACAATGGCCATAAGATGAACTACGGCGTTGGTTGACCCTCCGATAGCCTGGAGCACAGTAATGGCATTGAGGAACGATTCCTTAGTAAGTATCGATTGTGGAGATCTTTGGGCGGCTGCCGCCGCGACTGCGTTTGAGCCGGTCTGTTCTGCAATTCTTAGGCGAGCTGAGGAGACTGCAGCCGCAGATGCGCCATCAAAGGGCATAAGTCCGAGGGCCACAGTCACACAGGCCATGGTGCTCGCTGTTCCCATCACACCACACGTTCCTGACTGGTTAAAGTCAGCAGGTTATCACTATACGGAGGCACGAAATTACAGTGGGTGCGAGCTCATCATTGACAGCAGCGATATCTTCCATGTCAATCTCACCCGCTCTGTAGGCAGCCCAATTGCTTCGGCAATCCGTACACGCACCTACACGGGTACCTCTATGAGATCCTGGCATCATTGGACCAGTCACAAGGGGTAATATCGGCTTGTTTGCCGATATACCTCCCATCAGTTGCGCTGGTACAGTCTTATCGCAGCCTCCTATTGCCACGACAGCGTCCAGAGGCTGTGCCTTAATCATCTCCTCGGTGTCCATACTCATGAGATTTCTAAGGTACATGCTCGTAGGTGATGCGAAGGCTTCCTGAATGCTGATGGTGGGAAAGTCGATAGCAAGGCCTCCATGAAGGTGTATGCCTCGCTTGACGGCTTCCATCAGTTGCGGAACATTGGCATGGCAAGGGTTGAAGCCGGAGTGTGTGTTGATAATTCCAATGATTGGCCTTGATAGAGCATCCTCTCCATATCCAGCTGCCTTGATGAAGACTTTCCGTAAGAACAAGGAGAAGTGTGCATCGCCATATGATGTAAGTCCTTGCCGTAATCCAGTAGTGGCCGTCAATGGTCTCGAGAGATCGTAATCATCTTGAGGGTCGACTTTGATCTCCTCACCTTCCATGTTGTTGTTGTTTGTTCGTGATTAACCTGACAAGTTGGTGAGATATCGTGGTCACCGAGGTGGTCATCATCGATCAATTGTATGATGTGATTGGGCACGCCCCACATCCCCTCCGCACTTCTCTCCAGGACGCTCGGTATGATTTTAACCGAGCAATACCACTCTATGATGTGTTTGTTTTCTGCTCCTGCGTTCAAAGGCTTAGCAATAACTCCTTCCATGTATGTTTTTACTTGAGAGAGTCTGTAAGACATGATCTCTCATGACCTCGCTGGCTGATTTATGGTACGACACCTAACGGAGCTCGGGACGGACTCCGGCAATTGAAGCCCCACCAATCAATTTACAACTTGTTCAAACTTGCCTTTTGATCAAAATTGGCATCCTGGAGTTCGAGCAGCAGCCTTCGCGACTATCTCACAGTACCAATTATCAAAGATCGTTTTCTCAGTTCTAATAATGTCCGACGAACAAATCAGCTCTCGAAAGGCCAGGATACCGTCAGCCGAAGCACATGCATATGTCAAGTCGATACTGGAGGTGAATGGAGTCTCTCCAGAGCATGCCTCAATAGTCGCCGATTGTCTGGTTGCTGCAGACTTGCGAGGTGTCGATACCCACGGCGTCAACAGAATTCCATCTTACGTGGCTCGCATCAGGCAAGGTGTGCTAGATCCGAAAGCAGAGCCAGAGTTGAAGGAAATTACTCCTGTTGTTGCTCAAGTCGACGGCAAGAACGGATTCGGATTTGTCTCTGCGAAACTTGGTATGGCTAAGGCGATTGATATGGCCAAGGTATTCGGTATCGGCATGGTGTCGGTGAAACATTCCAATCACTTCGGGATGTCGGCATGGGTGGTCCAGCAGGCTTTGGACGCCGGTCTCATGTCTCTTGTTTTCACCAACTCATCTCCAGCATTACCGGTCTGGGGAGGAAAGTCAAAGCTCATGGGAGTATCACCTATCGCTTGTGGAGCTCCAGGAAACGAACATCCATTTATTCTGGATATGGCGCCGTCCATTGCAGCTCGGGGCAAGATTTATAAAGCGAAGCGCCGTGGTGAGAGAATACCAAAAGATTGGGCACTAGATGCCGAAGGCCGACAGACGGACGACCCATCGGCGGCTCTTGAGGGAGTCATGCTTCCCATGGGCGGTCCGAAAGGTAGCGCACTGGCCATTATGATGGATGTCTTCAGCGGAGTCCTATCCGGATCTGCCTTCGCTGGCCATGTCACTAATCCCTACGACCCTTCACGGTCAGCAGATGTTGGACATTTCCTGGTTGCTATCAAACCGGATCTGTTCATGAGCATGGAGGACTTCAAGGAGAGAATGGAATACCTCTATCAACGAGTTGTCGGCTCTGACAAGATGGCTGGAGTTGACCGAATTTACATGCCTGGGGAATTGGAGCAATTGGTACATGAGGAAAGAAGTCGATCAGGAATTCCTTATGTCGAGGCAGAGATCGAGGCGCTGAACGAGGAGGCCAGGAGGGTTGGCTCGAGGGAGATCAAGGTGACGGGCTGGGAAGAATAGGGGAGGACTAACAATCGATCGTCCAGCGTTCACTGTACAATGATGTATCGCTATGACACTGAGTCTGGGAATAAGGGCAACGATTGCACCTTCCTAATAAGAAAAGAAAGCACACGCTTTTGTGGCAGTGCTTGTACACGGGAATGTATGAGGGCACGTATGAGAACCACGACTAGCTTCTACGCTATCTTTTTGCACCTAAACGAAGAGCCTCCTTGTGTTAAGCACTTGAATCGGCACCAGGGTCCGGATAGGTAACACGGTGGAGTGCTCAAATGTGTGGTGGAGGATGAGAGGAATGTTCTGAGTCGGTCATGCACGGTCCCTCGCGATGACGCTGCTTCCGAAAACAACCCAAGTTTTCTTCCGCAAGTTTCGTCCATCACTTCCAGCGCTCTGACATGACGTTGAAACTGGTGATACCTACGGACAGCATCCACGATCATCGAAAGGCGACTGTCAAACGTATGAGTGTTCAAAGATGTGATGCTCCTGCGACGGCAGGCGCCTTCTTACCCCAACCCAAGGGGCTTGCTTTCTTTTGCCGAATGGCACAAGAAACACGATAGGACGATTGCACGATCATCGCGCCCAGCTTCGATACCTGCGAACGATCATGCGCCGAACGTGTCTTTGGTCCGGCTCTCCGAATTCCTCCTGCCTTCCCCGGTCCCACTTTGATGAATTGCCCAAGCAATACGAGTGGCGCACAAAACCATGATGTTTGGCAGGACACCAACAGCCTGGTGTAGAACATTCCCAATCACTTAGTGACTTCATTCCTAAATTCTCTGCTCTATGGCCACCAGATCGTCGCCATGCGAACATCATGAGTGTTTCAACCCACAGTAAATGATGTGGTAGGTCGCCGCGATCAACAGGGCCACGATGCTATAGAGTTTAGCTCCCGAAGAGCCTCATTTTTGCACGACCACTTCTCCACTCTGACACACGGATCATGATCCCTGAACAAGATGTGCTCAAGTACAGGCTCGATACACACCCATTCTGCGATCCATGCTAGGGTTTTCTGCAACACTCGCCTGATAAAGGCTGACTGTTGGTACCTGACTCTCGCATATGCAGCCTTATGTTCCCGTACTTCTCCGCAATTGTCAACTATCATCACACCACCGGCCTGACTACGGTTTCGCAAGTAGCAACTGTGCGAATCTTCTCCTCTTTTCCCTACTTTCACCAAGGCGATTGCGCGGCTCAAATTCGATCGGGCCCCAAGAAAATTACCCACCGTCATCGGGTTTCTAGAACTTTGCAGCAAGGAAAGAATACTTATAGCTGTCCAGCTCGTCTTCCAGTCGCATCTCTACATCAAGGTCTAATTTCATACACCACCAAATACATCAACATGCCTGCAACTCTTACTATGCACACAACCAATTCGCAAGAATCCCTCTCACCAACAACGGCAAGCTCTTCATTACGACCTGTCAAGTGAGTTCTTTCTGGGTATGATGCCACATGAATTTGTTGCTAACTCCTCCCTCCAGACATGTTCGTTTTGTTTCTGAGATTCTGAACGATCGACGACACAGCATCGAGTCTGTAGACTCCTTTGCCGAGTCCTACAAGGGTTGGACACCCGATACAACAGCCACCTCGGCAGGTGTACGCAACAACAGCCAAGACAGACACTCAAGCACACGACACACCATCCCTATCGGTTCCTCTAGACGAGAATCCGTCGAGGGTTTCGACGACATTAAGCGCCGATGGTCTATGGAGTCTTTGTCCGAGGAGGCATCTGCTATCGACGATGAGTAGAGTATGACCACCGAACCTACTCTATCAACAACAAAACTCAGCACGCGTCGAAATGACGATCACGCTTTTTACGACCACACGACTTTTACGATAATGATCTCTGCTTCTACAGGCGTTGTAATGGGATGATCGGAAGGGAGGACTTGTACGATCACGGGCCAAAAGCAAGGTCAAGGGGTTTCAGACAGCAAATTCGGGAGGATGTCAACATCGTTTGTTTCATTAATGCTAGATGGTCAAGTTGCCAAACAGAATTTGATTCTCAGGAAGTGGGTTGTCAAAACCTGCTTTCCTCTGCTTTTTCGCTTCGTCATTCTGTGCCTTCCTTATCTTCTGCTTTTCACGCAAGCTCTTTCGCGAAATTGGAATGTCTCGGTGCTCCTTTGAGGGTGTAGAGAACTAACATTGATGCTTATTGCCGGTACCCACTAGTTAGTTGGCGCCAAGTTATGTGCCGTTCCTAAGGGTCCGATGATCGAGACCAAGGAGATCGACGCGGATGTGAGGAAGTCGCAACTTTGAGATGACCAAGTCCGCACGTCAAATTTGTGACCCTGTCATCACTAGCATGCTGAACATCGACACGAAAGCAGTGCCTCATAACCACAATGCACACGAATGACTCTGGATCAAGATTTACATCTTTACAGATCGGTAGTCCTTTTAGACAAGTAGTTGGTTGATAGTGTTCGCTCATTAATCATTCCATGTCCTAATTTCTTATTCGTACCATTATCGCCTTGAGAAGCATCAGGAAACTAATTTGGCTCAACACTTTCCACATTGACAAGGCTGTCCATTCATCGACCAGAAGCAAAACTCGACCGGTCCAGCCAGATCATGTGAGTCTTGCATGACTTCGACAATATGTGCGTGACTACTGCTCTTCTCCTTGCATCGCTTTGGCAAAGATATCGTCTTCTTGGCTGATAGAGGCCTGCTCTTAGCTGTGACATTTGATTAGGTTATGCTTCTTTGATAGCGACCGGGATCTCAAGCAAAAGTACCCTCGATCCTTGTCATCGCGATCTCAGGTTCGGCTTTTTGCCGCTGCTCACAGCCTTGGCCCTGGTGCAACTGTCCGCGAAGGAACTTCTTGTAGCGTTGGATAGCCTCTTGTTCGTGATCGAGAATGTCCCACCAGGTTGGGCTGTCAAAATCGTCGACGCCTTCGACACTGCTGACCGAGGAGACGTCTGAATCGTAGTGTCTTGAGGGTTTGGAGGCGGAGTAGGAATGTTGTTTTGTAGAGGAGTTTGTGGGGGGCGTGTGGAGAAGAGGTTCCAGATCGTAAAGTTGATCCCAATTCGACATTTGATGTATTAAATTTGGGGAGTATTAAAAAGTTGATCGTTGGGTTTGTGTGTTGATGTGCTGTAGTTTTGCTGTGATATGGTCATGTCGTAGGAAACAGATCTCAACTTTATAGCTACACTTCATGCTGAAATAGACCTTGCATACCGATTGCGTCCGTATGCAATTTTCGTGGACAGGAGACATTCTGATCCATCCGGGCGGTTGATCCAGCCTCACCTGACGTCTAGCAGAAGTCGTAGCATCACGGAACGTCGGAATCACGCGATTCTTGCCTCCCTTTGTGTCTTCTATTTCCTGCGTTTGACAGCATAGCTCCGCAGGTCGCGGGTAATGTATCTGGCTGGACTGGACGTTGACGCAAGAATGCGCACGTAGCATAAGGTGGAAGCAACACATTGCGGCTCTTGTGTGGAGCAGATGGCAATCATCCGTCTTTAGCTCTGTAATATCCAGCAACCTGGATGCTCAGAAACCTTTGATCTTGAATCTTGATTGTTCGATTTCGTATCTCATGTACTGACACTTCGTGATCCAAAATTTATGACTTCAGACCCTAGGAGGTGCTTTTCGTCGAGATACCCGACCAGCGGTCCAGCTTAGATCTGAATCCTCAACTGCGAGACTCGTAAAGAGCATTTGCGCTCGCATCTCGACTCCGTACGCCGATATGTCCCCAGTAGTCTCATCGAAGCAGAAGAAAAGGTCCGTGAGTGAGTTGTTTATCGAGACTCTTCCTGCAGACCAGGTAACTGACACGACCTGGAGCACAACGAAGGATTTTGAAGGATCATCTGTCGAGCCCATGATAGACGTCGCTCGAGTTCCTCTTCTGCAACCTCAGGTACTGATTGCCTCCTTTCGCAGCAGACATCGTTACCATGATTTCCGTGGAAGTTACCACGGCGATCCATTTCTAGTCGCACTTCTTGCTCGTATTTTGCAGTGTCTAGGTATAAGTCAGTATTGGACGCAGCTTTCTCTCCTGGTCTGAATTACCTTGTAGACTGGTCTCTGAAGCGTGTGGGAATAAAGTGAGAACATGCGACACAGTAAGGTTCGTGTTTGATGCCATTGTGACTCGATGTGGTGTTCAGGCGAATATTGTTGTTTTTGTTTTGGAAAATGGTATGAAATGCAGATTTGCTGTGTGGCCCGTGGTGACGGACATTACAGACATGCGTTTATACGGCGACCTACCTATCTCGAGCGCTCCGAGCTTACCCTTGCTACGACAACTATCATGAGACTGACGGAATGACACGCAGAGGCTGTGCTTCATCAACCAGTTGATTGGAACGATTCTGCAAGGCTAGTCTCGCGACCGGAGTCGTGGCGTGACAGGAGCAAAATATCACCAGTTGATGGAAGAACCTCGGCTTGGACTAAAGGCTTCCCACCTTTTCCATCGTCGACTATCTGGTCCATCGCCAAAACAGCTTTGCAACTCTCTTGCTTTTGAAGCGGGCATAACGGTAGACTTTGTGGACTGTATTGATGATTCGGGCAAGCATTTACTGTGTTTTATCATGTGCCGACCCCTCACACAGGGTCGACTTTCCGAATTAGGAAGTCAGCTCCTCCACAGAAGTTGCTTATCATTCCGAAGCTGCGATATAACAAGCAGCGACCCTTGACGTGAAACCCCAGAAAACAATCCTTTGATACCTGCAAAATCATCTCCTGACTTTCTGGAAACCATCTTTTGCTATCAAGCAATACCTTCCCCGCCACAAATCCATCAAGCAATATTCAACCATGTGGGCCGTCTTGCCAAGGAAGAACTCAGCATCATCGCCCCGCCTCCATCAAGCAAGACCTCTCACACCTCCACAGGAGGAAGGCGCAGATGAATCTCCAAAGTCCACAGCTCAGAAAGCTGTCGTTTTGAATGCAGACTACACAGCCACGACCCAACCCGAGAGCTTCACAGATAAAGCACGCGGCGATGTGACATGGCACACCCTGCTCTCCTCCAACAAGACTGCCTCCCAAGACATGTCCGCCGGCATCGCTTCATGTCCAGCAAACACAGGCTACCTGGCCCATCACCGCCACACTCAATCCGAGATCTACTACATCATCTCTGGCAAGGGTGAAGTCACAGTGGATGGCAAAGTACATGCCGTGACTGGAGGTAGCACAGTATTCATCCCTGGTGATGCCGAACATGGCATCAAAAACACAGGAGAGCAGGAGTTGAAATGGTTCTATGTCTTCCCCACAGCCAGTTTCGGAGACGTGGAGTACAAATTCTCAGAGACGGAGAAGATTGACGAACGTGTTGATGAGTTTGTCCCACGCAAGGAGCCTCCAGTTCTGAAGATCTACGGTTGGGATGCTTGAAGCGATCCTCTAGGATGATGATCTTTTCAACTTTTTTGGATGCATGCACAGGGTGGATGGGCGTTATGGCGGTATCAAGGACATTTTGTACACAACCACTGGATAGGATCCTACGATCATATATTATTATTACACTTTTGTAACACTCAGATGACTTTGCGTTGTTTATTTTCCTGACCAGTCATCAATCGACAATAGCCTAAAAATCACCCTCACGTGTCCATGCAACTACCTCGAGACAATGACCACCCAAGCCAAAGGCGGTGTGGGCCGAACGTGCTCACCACGCACCACCACAAACCCTATAGTATGCAGGAAAGAACGCCTCATCCCTTGACAATAACTGAGACGCACCCTTTGCTTTTTTTTTTCTCGCGCGCAATGTAGAGAGTACTTTGTAATATCAACTTCGAAATTCGCCCAAAATATGGCTCCGCTACCTCAGTACATAACTCTTCCGTACCTGGACCTCGCATATACGGCTTTGAATAATTCGAATATAACCTTTGATTCTCCCGACTGGGACTGGCAAGGCGATGTCTTCAACGGAGCATGGGTATCCTATACCTGCGAAGCTATCTTGATAATAGTGATATTCATGTACGCACATCATCACCTATACCTCCCTCCAAATCATTTTCACTGATTCCGATACACAGCTTATGTTACTTCGACCACAAAAACTTCGAAAGTCTCCATGAGACCCAACTTCAGATTCGGCAACATCTCTATGAAACGGCAGTAGAGCGCGAGTTCGCAGACTGGCGTGCAGAATGGGAGCCCAAATTCCCCAATCTGTTCCTTGATCATGCCATTTGTACAATCTGCTTGGATCCCATCGGCGACAGAGAAATGGTCCGAGGACTACCATGTTTGCATGTCTTTCACAGAGATTGCATGGATGTGTGGTTTGAAGCTTTCCATGTCACTTGTCCGTTGTGTAAGCAGAATATCTTGAAGCCAGCTGGACCGTGCTATAGAGCTGGAAATGGATGAGATGTGGCATTTGCAAAGGAAAGAATTTAGTGGAGGACTTCAACTACTCTACCGACAAATCCTTCCAAGCCGGCTGCGCCTTTTTCTCCGCGCTCTGTACCACCGAATAGACCCGGACCGCCTCCGGGCATGACTAGGGTCTTTGTGCCGACTTCGACGTACTCTTTGGTGGATTCGAAGTGGAACGTCACTTGCAAGAACTGATGCGTGACAGCGCCAGCAGCGGCTCTATCAAAGGAATTGCCGTCTTGAGAACCATGGCCTTCGTCTACGGCATCCAAGTCTTCGTCCAACAGCTCTGAAGCCTCGGGTGTTCTGCATGACAAGATTCTGGCAGAAGAGCGGACACTTGCGAGATACAGTACAACTTGACTTCCCACGGCCAACGTGCCCAAATCATCTCGCTTGAATTGCGCGACGATAGTGCTGGTCGAAGTTGCGGGCTTGTTGCAGAGAGTCATGCCCCTTCGAACCTTGATTTTATCCCAAGTGTCGAGAGTCGTGTCGTCAGCCAACTCGATTCCGATGGTGCCAGCTTGCGTCGAGTGCAGTGTAGACACGGGAAGGCGCAGATTTCTAATGCTCGCAATTTTGACCCTGCGCCACTCCTGGCCCGATGCTTTGCTCAGGGAATGAAGTGTGCTGGGTGTCTTGAGTGCGCCGGGAAACGAGCGGGATGTCGGTAGAGCTTGCCCAAGTCGAGGACGCTGTTGGGTATCAGAGTCTTCCGAGTCATCCCCACCAGAAAGCGAGCAAGGTCCTAGAAAGAATCCTTGACCCGTCGCTATCGTGCCTCTGCCCAAGTGGCCGCTCAAGATGATTGTGTTTGGGTCTTGCGCCTTGTTGTATATGTCCTCGACATGGAAGAGAGAGTCGATGGCTTCCTCGTGGGATGGCAAATCCTCCCGGTGATCTGGTATAGGAAGCTCGTTCAACACAGCATGCAAGTTGTCAAAGCCTGCGCCCTGGTTTGCGCTCGTCAAGATGATGGGCACCGCTGATAGAGGATCGTCAAACAAGCTGTCGATGGTCTTGCGTATGCCAGTCGATTTTTGCTCGCTAAAGCTTTGCAGCTCCTCTACCGAGATATTTCCAGGCGAGTTGGGTATGATCAGCGGCTTTCGGCCTGCTGACTTCAAAATGGAAAGCAATTTTGCAAGTGTCGCTCTCAGCCCGGTCTTCGAAGCAAGATCGAGTTTAGTGATAGTGACCACCAGCGGTAGTTGAAGACGGAGACAGAGGTCTAGATGTGCAGCAGAGAGGTCGACGTCGCCGGCGGCTGGGCCTAGTGCCACACTTGACGGTGGCGTGCTGCCGACTTTGCTAGAGATTCGCTCTTCATCATCTGCTGGAACACAGAGCAGAACCCAATGTGGTTTCCAACCAACAAGGCCCCTGACGGTTGTTCTTCGGTATCGCGGGTGTCCGGCAGAGTCCGCTATGCAAACCAAACGACCATCTACAGAAGCTATATGCATATCAACCCACGTATTCACACCCTGGGTAGCATAATTGATGACTTGTATATCTCCTGTCGGTGCAGGGTTGTAGCCGATCAGCTCTTGGGTGACTGAGCTTGTTATACCAGAGGTAATCTCGTGTTGGTGTTTAAGCATGCTCATACGACTTAAGCCTCGGCCATCGTCCAGTGTCGTCGTTGACAGAGTGCCCAGTAGAGACGACTTTCCAGACGCGGTGGCCCCTGTGAGTGATATTCGTAGTTGCTTCACGGATTCCTTTTCCGCGACAAGCTGCTCAGTAGACATGCTGTCTGCAGTTCCGCTGCCATTTCCGACATCAGGTCCCAAATAAGGCTTCACCAACGCTTCTGCGACGAAAAGATCGCTGTTACGCTCCACTGTCCTCGGAGGCGACTTCTCGTCAACCTGTTCCGTGTAAGAGCAATGACCAACTTTTACCATCCGAAGTATTTCCACAACACAACCTAAAGTTGCAGCCATAGCTCGCAGGTTGTTGAGACTGTCTTGCATTTCGTCTTCTGCGAGCCCAACTAGCGTTCCGTCATCGGACACACCAATCTCATAGAGTGCGCCTTCACTCTCTTTTAGCGAATGCAACAAAGGTCCCAGTTTTGATGGTGCTTGTAACTCTGCTGTATCTTCTGGCAATTGGGGCACGAGAAAATGTGTGTTTAAAGAAGCCGAAGCTGTATGGTTTGGGGCCGATTGTTGTAACCTCCAAAGAAGCTGGTTGGTCAGGTGCTGAAACCTATCCTGTCTGGTGTTGTGAGTGACAGATGAAGAAGAACTTGTTGCCGGCAGTGCAGTCTCGGAAGTCGTACGAGCAGGACCGTTGTACTTCGAATGTTTCGAACCAGATATTTGCGTCACCGTATTCATGTAGGTGTAATTGCGACGGGGGCGAAGCAGTAGATGAAGCTTATACTCTACAGGACCGTCCTGGGGTTCGGCCTCGAGCCTGGTGACATTACCAGCTCCATCCAGATAGGCCGTGGGCTCAGAGTTTGTAACGAAGTCACCGTTCCGTGGTGGGGGAGTTGTGGTAGATTTCAAAGATTCGAGCTGTTTAAGCCAGGGTGAAGATACCCGTGGGATCTCAGTCTCGAAACTGAAGATTGACTCCATAACGACGAAGATTAATGTTCACTCTCCTGGGAGTCTCACAGGTATGTGTGCTTCTTCTTAGCGTAGATAGAGCTCAAAACAAAGAAAGGCTTTCCTTCAAAGAGTACGTGAGTCAGAGCTAAACACAGTATGGTGGGTAGTATAGGCGTGTTTCAGACACAGGGAGTTGTGTTTTTGTTGCGTAAATATGGTATTCGCGTCGGATATCTTCCTGACAATGGATCAGTGGTGTAGAGTCGAACTTCAGTGTAGGTTGCTAATGATGGAAGCATGGTGGCGATAGTAGGCAACGGTGAGTGCTGGCTGGTATCTGATGTCGAGACGGTGTCAAGAGTACTAGACTTGAGCGTTCATTGTGCTGGCGGTGTCGGAGACCATGTTCATCTGAGCAATTATGCAAAGGCCAGTCCGTACAGTCACAGCAAGGACGACTCGAGGTTGAGATTTTCTTGGCGGGGCGCCCTCGGCCTTCGGCATTCGGCGCTTAACACGCGCTTAGAGCCGAAGTTGTCAGAACGTGAAAGCACAACATCACGTGTCAGTATGGAGTAAAAGAGTCATGGCAAAAAGCAACATCTCGATTGATTGGACTTGTTTATCCGACAATCACTCCGCGAGCGTATGTGCGCTACTCTTTGCTCGAGTCGACCGGTGTGCTCAGACTGGCACACTAGATTAACCGGTGAACCATCTACGAGAGCAAGACTCGGCGGACCAAGGCCGAAGACACCGGTGGCCGTTGCGTGGTATTGGCGTCCCGTTTGCTGCTGATTACAGGGCGGGAGAAATATGGAGAACACGTCAATCTGAGCGCGCCTGCACCTGCCCTCGCAGTTGTATCAGAAAAGGGGAAAGCGCGAAAGCTCGATCGGAAGGTTCAAGCCTTCTCTGATAGGAAAATGGAAGGGCAGCCCCTGGCTTGCGCCACCAGACTCTGTCCCCACCTTGATAGACAGCTTATCCATCCCAAAAAGACCAAGGCTCTGCCCAGACTCTCCGATTGGACGGCTTTATTTAGAGCACTGTCTGCGTTGTTCATCGCCTGCATCACGCTGCATGCCATGGCACCATGATGAGGACATCTTTGGGACCCTAGAGCTCAATGACATGGTGATACATGCGAGTCTGGGCATGGCATTTTTTCCTTCAATCAGATTGGGCATTGAGGCATCGGTTAAGAGTCGAATGGGAGATTCTCCGATCGTGGTTGATTGGTCTCAGACCGAAATTGTGCTACGGGCTGGAATGACAGAAATTGAATATTTTGCAAACAACGAATTGCGGCACACGGCCAAGTGAAAGAGAGATCGGCATGCAGATGTGTTCGCTCACGTGTGTCAGACTCTGCAGCCTGCTCGATGTTGTGTAGTCATCTACTGTAAAGAGCCCATCTAAATTGCTATTTGGAAGAGCAAGCCTCATGCGATAGGCGAATGATAATATTCCGGGAGACAGGCAGCTCCACGCCTGATCTTCAGCGCTAACCGAGCTCGTAATCAATATACAGAACGCCTCGACTATGCAAAGAGCCATGCAAATGCGTATGCGAGGAACGACTCAAGGGATGTGAGGAAACTCAAAAACATTTATCGGTAATGTAACCATGCAAGCGATGTGACTCGGAAAATACACAGAGAGCAAAAGAAGAAGGTGTAGGAGAATTTCTTGGATAATAGATTGGCAAAGAAGGGTATCATATTGGTCGTTCAGAGGATGTTCAAGCATATCGGCTCCTCCGATGGTTGTTTTGCCGTTTGGATCATCAAATAGCGCCTGCGCTACTTGGCCTCTGACGTTCTGCGTTGCTTTGAGCACTTCTCATGGGCCAAGTGACCGTTTCTCGCTGTCGTTCGGGTGAATTCCGCACCACACTTGGGGCAGTATGATTTAGCGGCCGTTCCTGACTTTTCTCGTTGGTGTCGCAAAAGGTTGCTGAATGTAGAGAACTCGCGGCCGTTGCATCCATGCTCCCAGCATTGTGGTTTCGGTTTCTGATTCTGGTTTACCACCCTGACCTGGGAGTCGGTACTGTTACGGGGCACTTGCTGGTGTGCGCTGATTGACTGAGGGGGAGGATAGCTGTAGCTTTGTGGGTTTGGGAAAAGGGGTGCCTGTACAGCCGGTGCTGCATACGACGAAGAGTACGACTGCGCGTCATATATGCTCGGTGATCGAATACGGTCCATGCCAGCTTGCGCTCCAGGGCTTCCAGCCATTTGCGGTGGCACCGAATCCAATCCAGCCGTGAGTGGAGGAGTCAATGGGTCCATGTTCTGAGAGAGTGGGCTGTGTGATATGCTTCTGTTGACGGGCATTCTGCTTGTGGTAGATCCCAGAGGGTATTCAAGACTGTCGTAGTTCGATTGGTGGAAAGGGCTAACAGCCCTGTTGAGGTGGTTCATTGCGGGTTCGGATACGTGGTTCAGAGATGGCTCCAGAGGGGCTGCTGAATATGCGGGCTCCATGTGTAGAGGACCTGACGCATAGATGCTGTGCTGTGATGGAGCGGAGGTACCAAAAATGAAGCCGAAGTTGCTCGACGGGTGAATGTGGGAGTGAGAATCGGCTTGTTGGTAGCCTTGGTAGCTGAAGTCAGCGAAAGGTGCTTGCGGAGCGGAATATCAGCTGGACTCACTGTTATCGAAAGAAGGATCCTGGAATGCCATGTTGCCGTAATGGGGAGGAGGGAGGTAACTTAAGGAACTGCTGTCGCTGTTAGTAGATGGTCTAGCTCTTTGTGGACTGAACACATACGCCATGTCTGCTGATGTGGTATGGGGAATATCTTTAGATCCGCGTGAGGAAGCACCAAATCTAGTGTCGTCGTGTTGCAAAGACTGAAATCCTGGAAGCGTGGGAGCTTGGAGTGGCTGAGTGACTGATGGCGAGCTGAATGAAGCTTGAAGATGCTGAGGTCGAGGGGAGAGCCTTGAAGCAGTCCAATCGTTGCTGCCTAGGTTGAGTCGGTTCTGTATTTGGTCGGGCAATAGCTCGGGGTGACGTTCGATGTTGGCTGATGAGATAGATCGTGGTCGACTAGATCGAGAGTCGCTTCGTTTCTTGATGCCGCCAGAGTCTTGTAGATGTATAGGGAAGATACTATCTGTCCTTGTCCTAGGGTCTGAGGAAGAGGATGGGCTCAGGTACGGGGAGTTCATGACGGATATAAGAGTTGCTCAGACAAAGGGAACCAGAGCGGGAAGAGGATGCTGGCCTACTTTTCATAGGCCGCATTGACATGAGACGTCTTAGGCGGAGAGGATCTACGCCGGGATGGCTATCTCGGGCGCTGGTTCAGTTTTAAACACTGACAAGGCGCAGGTGGCTTTCCAACAAGCAACGGCGGGAGCACGCAACCACCAACACATGGCCAGGCATCGCCAGAGCTAATTGGCCCGGGGCTCCAGGACAGAACTTACAGACCCCTGCCCCTCCATTTATTGCGCACGGGTATGCTTGAAGCTAACATATCTCCAGATGCAGATTGAAATTTGTAATGTGAGTTGCAGGCAACAGCTCGACCAAGACTGCATTCATTTCTGGCATGATCCCTATGGCATACCCGAGGGGACGGCTGAGCCGGGTTTTGGGTCTCGCGATTGGAGACTTGGTAGATCTTGATGAGATTGTTACAACGTTGGCAACCATTTCCGTAGTCGAGTCATGGATTGAGTTTAGTGAGAGGTTTGGCGCAGTTTGGGGCTGTCAAAAAGAAGGTAGTGGTGAGGGGCAGATGTCGAAGCCGGGACCCGCGATTTCTCCTTTAGCGTCCAGGTGAGTCGCCGCGTGCCAACCGGCTACCACATTGATCTTAGTGGAGACCTAAGTTGGGAACAGAGCGCACGCTGTACCAGGCACCCAAGCCTGGGTTGACTCGCAGCTCTGAACCAAGAAGAGAAAATGGAGCTTCGGAGCTGCTTGAGATCTCGTCACACGAAAGCTTGCCATTTTCGACCTGTTCATCCCTTTGTTTCTTCCATCGTTTCTGAACTCTACATGCGATATGATTTGCACCCGATCATATGCAGCCAAAGAGCCGCGCCCTGAGCCAATGTTGACGACCTGCAATCTGTGTAGCAATCTCATGTTCCCTTCAAATGTGGCAGCCAACCGGCCAATTCTTGCCGAATTGTGACTAGACCGGACAATAATTAAAACGAACAACGATAATTAAAGAGCTCATTTTGCTCTGACCTTTGGTTGCGACTGCAGTATCGAACCGAATAGCGGGGGTCAGGGTCTTGCGCCCTATGCTAGAATGGGATCGGCTGGGTTCCGTCCCACCAAGTCCAATCCATGCCTGGGGGCTGATGCTTGGTCTTTGACCGGTTCGACCGTTGAAGCCCTCTGCCGTTTGCGACAAGCCGTCGGGCCGCATTCCTGTCGTTGCAAGAGGTTATCATCGGCTGTAGAGATGTGGCTTGCCTATCGTCAGCAAAAGGCTCATCTGCAACACGAAGGGAATGGATGGCAGTATCATGGCAGCCAGCAGTTCCACAACAGGCCACTCCCTCAATTGGCATCGAAGACGAATGCATCTTCGATCTTGATGTCGTTCATGTCTTCTTGCCCTTGGCAATCTTCGTTAGTAGTCAAACAGCACAGGGAGATTTCTTGGTTCATTCGGGCCGCGCTCTGAGACCATGATGTAGGGAGGTGTCTGGTCGAAGATGGCTCGCGGAATGCCCCCCAGAAGGGTTAGTGGCTTTCACATGGTTGGCGTGCCAGTTGTTCCGGCTTGGTGTTGGTCTGTGAGCCTGCCCCCGCATCACAATCGGGGTCTTCAGACTTCACGCGCCGTCCGGCGTTCTCGTCTAAAAAACGTGTCTGCCTGGGACATGGGCACAGCACCGTCGAACCGGTGAATAGAAATTTAGGACGGCAAGCATATGGCGTGACCCGGGTTGGATCTTCATCTTGGTGACCGGGCTCATCTGTTGATTTGATGCCTTGAATCAAGACTCCCGCCAGCGGCGCAAGCACAATCAGTAAACCAGCGACCGGTCAATTTCAGCCTCGCGAACTGCCCCGTTCTCTACCGCTCCATCGCTTGTTGTTGTCTCTTTGCTCATCTAAATTATGGCCTGCCGGCCGGCGGTATCGTTGACCGAAGCTTAACTTTGAGTTACACTGTAGACACGCTTAAAAGTAGGGCGAAGGTGTTCCCCTACTTCTTCCATCACGTGCGGACCTCGCGCTGCCTCCAAAGAGCACTAAGATCGGCGAGAGCTTGAGCTTCTGGCCATCGTAGAAGATTAGGCGGTCATGATGATCCGCAAATCACCGAAAACCTAGTGGCTTGCTTGCTATATTGCGATAATGGTGGTGATAGTTGTCCATTGTTTCGCAGAGACCGTTGCTTGATCTCCAGGACAGATACGAAGCAAACCAAATATGCAAGCTCGACAGGTTGACCCTGTTCAGCAGTGAGACGCCGATTTCAGCCACGAAATAGCGTTGTACGACTCAGATGCTCGTGCTTCGATGTGCTGCTTTTTTCCTCCGCCCCACGATCAAGGTGCCTTATTGAAGCTTGATTCTTATGGTTTCAGATTAGGCAAGGTCTGCTTGACACCAAATTTGGAGCGTCCATCATTCCCCAATGCAGTATGCAGAGTGCTCGACGTGGGCGCGCGGCATAAAATTCCGCGAAAGAGAACGTCTTTCCGCCATCAAGGCACCAGGGTGGATGCAATTTCAGGGCAACCCAAAACCGAGGATGCAGATGTGGGCCTGACAGGCTGAGGCGCCTCCAACGATTACCATCCAAGTCGTTTTACGAGTAAGGGGACTGAATGTGGAGTCATACGCGTATACTTATCAAGTAACGATGAAGCAAATTGCGGGTGATGAGATCGATGGGATGTTTGAGATGTTTCATACCCATCACAGGCTAAAAAGATGGCAGTCAAATTGGTACACTTCTCAAAGTTTCGCCCTCTCTTGCAGTTGGCGACCGAGTCGCGCATTCTCGATGACAACATTGAGTCCACCCGATCCGCTCTCTGACCTGATTTCAATCTCCTGGACGTCTTCCAGGCCAACGTCATTGGCATATTGTACGACTACAAAATCGATAGCTTTAGCGCCAAGCACAACCATTGGCGCGTGCCATGTACCAGGACCATAGGTGACAGCTTGTGAACCATTGGCAAGAAACGCGTGCGCACGGCTGAGATCTGGCTCGCCGGGGCCTTTAGGCAGCTGGGGCCCTGGGCTAGAATCTGAAGATGAAGAAGAGCCATCCGAATCGTTGAATGGAGAAGGTTGAGCCCTGCTTAAAATTTCGGTCAAGCTCCGTCGCCGTCTCGGGGCGTGATCAGGGTATGGTAGCGGTCGGTCCGTCGTTTTGGATGGGAAGGGCAGTGTTGGAGCAACAATGACAAGGTAGACCGTTGCCGCATCGTCGGCAGCGAGGCCGAGAGGAACAAAGGTTTGAGGAGTGAACGGGTGTCGTTCCAAAATCTGTACTGGGAATTTCGATTTCTGTTCCTGACCGATATCTGAACCGCTACTGGCCGATTCGAGCTGGCGCGGTGAACAAACGAACATGTTCATGACAGCTCTGGCAGGTTTGCTGCTTGGAGCCAGATGGTAGAAATTCGACACATGCGAGACGTCGATGTACTTGAGGGCCGAGCCTTGGTTTGCCTTGACAACTTTGAGCTCTTTAGATCTCCCAGTTGCATTCGCTGGATTCTCAACGACGGTGCCAAAGGGAGCGAAGCTATCCTGAGTCAAGGGTACCACCGGAATATTCAAATTCGGTGCAATGATATGAGGCAGCATTTTCACAGTGAGACTGGTGCGAAATGCTTGTGATTCGTGTAGGAGAAAGAAATTCCAGGCCCAGCAGAGGTTCCTAATGCGTGGTATGAAGGCAGCTGCATGGGTGTCGAGGACCTCCGAGTTCGGAGTGTGCATGCTTGGCACATGTCAATCAATCAGACGCGTCTTCTGTCGCGATACGCGTCGCATGCCATCTCTTTGTCGACGACAACACATTACTAATTCAGACAGTATAATTATCATGAGCTCTACATCGAACAGGTGTGTCTCTCTTGGTTTGAGTCGCGTATATATGCTAATCATCTCTATCCAGACCCCCGCTAAGAACATATTCAAAGACATACTCCAAAAGAAAGCACCGGGATGGCTCTGACGGCACACTCAAACGACGACGCGTATCGATAGTCGAGAACGAGGATAGCGAATCTGCTCCTTCCTCAGACTTGGGTTTTCCATCATCAGACAATGCTATCTTCTCCGATGAAAACCTTCTTCCTTCAACCCCTCCATCTTCACCACCATGTGTTGCGGCCTCTCCAAAAACGGTGCCTACAAAGCTGCGACTTTCAGAACTCAAAGATGACAAGTCTACCTTGGTCATGAAACCTCCTTCGAAGACGCAGAAATCTCTCGTTCAGATGCAGCTCAATTTCGGGCAGTCCATGCGAAAGACATGCAAAGAATGTCGTATGGAATTTGTACTCTCTGCCCCAGAAGACGTTGCCCTACACAAGAAATTTCATGCCCAACACACGAACGGCGTTTCGATGGACCGAGACTTCCTTACCAAAGTCAAGACAGAAAAGGCAGTCTGGCATGGACCGAACGGAGACTTTATTATATCCCTCAGCTCTCAAGATCCCAGGCATTGGCTGAAGAAAGCCCGTGCCGTGTTTGATATGGCAACAGCTGACTTGGGGGCTGTTGACATATCAGATGAGAAGCTATGGGGATGGCAGACCTCTACATCCGCTGCTCAGAAAAACTCAGCAGATGCGAAGGAAGGTAGTTGCGACAGGTACAAGCTGTATCTGTACATCGACAATGGTAGATGTGTAGGTGTCTGTCTTGCAGAAGGAATTGAGAAAGCATTCAAGGTTCTCGAGTCAAAGAAGGGAGTGAGGGGTGAAGAAGAGGAAGAGGAAGAGAAGGAAACGGTGACAACGACATCAGACTTACCTCGGATACAGGGGAGTGAGTTGTTGTCCGTCAGCGAAGAAGCGAACGAAGCCGCAATTGGCATCTCTCGAATCTGGACATCCAAAGGGTCGAGGAAGAAAGGAATCGCAAAGGCACTGCTGAAGTGTGTTGCAAAGACGTTCCTCACAAAGGTTACAGCCAAAGACATGGTTGCTTTTAGTCAACCTACCGAGATGGGCACAGCCCTAGCGAGGCGGTGGTTTGGACAGGAATACGGATGGCATGTATACATCGATTGATCGAAACAGACCAAGTTGGAAAAACTATCACAGAGTCACGAACAATTCTTCCGTATTGTCGATCAGTGCCAAAGTCGAAGTTTGATAAGCAGCTTCGCCATGCCGGAATGGGCGGAGTCGACTCAGAAGCGAGACGGATTGGGTAGAATGATGGAATGAGTTTTGATCGGAAATAAAGGCAAAAGGCACCCAGCAGCATGGTAAATTGACGTTTGCAAAGGGGTACAGCGCATGACTGCGATGATGTTGTTGTCGATGGCTTCGATGCTGTCACAGATGGATAGAGTTTAGGCCGCGGGGAAAAGGTCAAAAAAGGTCAAATCGGCTTCGCCGTGATCAGCGCTTTTGGCGAAACACGCGGCTAGCTGTTCTCGAGACCGCCCAAGACGATCGAGAGCGTTCAGGCATGCACGATGAAGCAATCAAGCGGTAGAGACTAGAGAGAGCACAAGCTACGGATGAGCATGGCGGGCAACCCTTTCAGAAAGTCCCAATTCCTGTCGCTGGATGTTGGAGCGGCGCGCGAAGCAGCAGCGGCCGACCTAAGACTCGACACTAGTCAGCCAGCGACAACAGCGACAAACACACAGAGTAAGGAGCACTCGTCCATACCGCCGTTGCTAGCAGACACAGACTGAGCTTTCCCCAGCCAAGCCAAAAGGAAAGGTGCAGAAGAAGGTTCGCATCTTGTCGCCTGTCGTCAGTCCGGATACACCGGCCGCCCACCAAGAACATGACCCCTTCAACTCATACCTCAACCCTGTGGGGCAGTCTGCATCCATACCACCAGCCACCGAAGACCAAGACATCGACGTCGCTCGCGAGCTACGCAAGTCCTTTATCGAGTCACTGGCAAGGGGAGCCTCCAAGCCCAACACTGAGCTCACTGGGGCCGCTGCGCCGATAGCTCCACCGATAGCTCCAGCTCCAGCTCCAGCTCCAGCTCCAGCTCCAGCTCCAGCTCCAGCTCCAGCTCCAGCTCCATCGACCTATCCAGTTTCCGCACCTTCCCCTCTACCAGAAAAGATGGAGAACCCCTCCCAACCAGGCCAAGCACCATACAATCCCTTTGCCAAAACGCTGGCTACCATTGATCCTCAGAATGCCTCGTCGGCTCCTGTCGGACTATCAAGGGATGCATCCGCTCCTTCCGCAAAGCCGGCCATGGATGTTGATGCTTTCACACGCATGCTGTTGACCGGCAACACCCCGTCTGCTTCTCCTGGGCCCATGACTCCATCGAGCCGTCTTCCATCTGGCAGGACCAACTCTCTCGGCGACCTTCACCCCGAGTCTCCCTCTGCTTCCGACGACGAACATCACGATGATCCTCCGGATCAGGACTACGAGCAATTGACTGGCTTGGTCAAGACTCCAGAAGCACACTCCAAGAAACAAAAGCCGCCACCACCTGCACATCATCATGGGAAAGCCCTCCCTCCAACGCGAAAGGGCCCGCAAACTGTCTCTTTTGCCGACTTTGATGTTCCTGCCACCCCTCCCGCCCTCCCGTCTCCCTCGCTGGCCTCTCCAAAGCCACAGCTCATGAGGTCTCCTTCTGATCTAAACAAACCTCTGCCTCCGCCTCCTCCGCCGCATCAATCACCTAGTCCAGAGGTGGCTCCTCCTATCACTCTAGACCAAGCTGATGGGCCAGCTCAATCACCTCAGCTTCCTGCCGAAGACTTCTACCTTCAGTCCAAGAAAGCTCCCCCTCCACCTCTTTCCCGCAGAAGCAGTCAATTGCGAAGCGGCAGCGGCCGACCTCGCAGTAGCTCCAATCTATCTCGCTCCTCAGTACCAGACGATTACTCCGATGGCACCGCAACGCCACCCTCAAAACCACCTCCACCTCCAGCACGACGCGTCCCTCACAGCGTAGAAACCGATCTACCGCCTCCATCAGCACGTCCTCCCCTCCCACCTCCCCCTCGCAACGCCAAACAAAGACCCCAAAGCGTCAGCCGCACACCCTCCACAACTTCCGTAGGCTCAATAAACAGCCGTACCCAACAACCAGCCATGCCGCCTCCACCACCTCCACGCCGAGGAGAAAACAAACGCAGAAGTCTCGATGGCACTATGCTAGGTATTTCTGCGCCCAGCTCACGTCGCATGAGCGATACAAGTCGCAGATCCAGCGGTGCTAGTTTCGCCGGCAGGACATCTTCTGTGTCCTCTATCCCTACGGTCGATGAGGGTGACTCTGGTGGTGAGGATAGGAGTTTCAACGCTACGCCGCAGCCGGAGATGCAGAGTGCCGCTGCCGCTTCAGGTGGAGGACCCGATATATTGGCTGATATGTCGGCTATGCAGGCTGAGATTGATGCTTTGATGGCAAGGTCGAAGGGCACGTGATTGCCACAGAAAGAGAAGGTGGGTGGACCGAACGATGTTTTCCTCATTTCTCCATCACAACGAATTCATGTCAAAGGTGTTTCAGTGTTTCATTCTTGGGTATAGAAAGGGGTGCTTCTCTATTGATACAAAGAACTATTTCCTTTTCTGCCCTCTTGTTCGTTTTGATTGATCTCCTCTCATCCTATTGCTGGCTTTCCTTCTTCTTTTTCTCTCTTGAATCGAGCTGGTTATGCCGCCTCTTGTTCGCTTGCCCGTTGTCTCATGTATTGCCATTGTGTGATTTACATGACAGCATTCCCTTCTCTTTATTTCTCTATCCATATCCACGCAATCCAGAAAGAGCCGGGCTTGAAGAACGAAAGTAGCGTGCGTGCCGTGGAAATCCAAAGCACATCAAGCACCAATGGCTTTCCCTCGTCGAGCATGACACATCCTTTATAACATCGACAAGCAAAGAAGATTGTTTTATCGAGGGAATGGGCGACGCAGCTCTCTTCCGGACAAGCTCTTGTCGGTTCTGGGTTCTGTCAGAGACGGCAATCAACGTCCTTTCGACCGCAGAGCCTGAAGGAGTCGCTGTGGCAATCTAGTTACTCGCTCTATTCCGACAGCGGTCCAGTGAGAGCCCTTCTCCTCTTCATTCTCTCTGTGCGTCTGTTCGGATTCGGATTCCATCCTGCCTTGCAGCAGCCTCGATGACGCCGCTCAGGCTTCGACGAAGATATCTCTGTTCCAGCCGAAGTGTTTGCTCAATCGCTTACCCATGGATTGGAGCATGACGCTGTCGATCTTGGAGACGGGATGAGGGCGGTGGAAGATGATCTTGCGGCCAGATGCAGCGTGATCGAATGCGACGGCTGAGCCACCAACATTGCGAGCGGCGAAATTGAGGTCGGCCATTGAGTGTACGAAGATGTCCCAGTCGAGGTTGGCGGTTGTTTCCTGAGCAGTGACAGGAAACATCTTCTTGACGAGGCCGAATGCACGTGGAGGTGCTGGGATCTGTTGTCTGGAAATTGGGTTTTCTTCGCCGGGCTTGGATAGAGCTGGAGTATCGTCTGGTGCATCGATCGGTGCGGCCGGGCGTGTCTTCGGCTTTGGTGCTCGCTCTGCAATTGCGAGTTTCGATACGTCTGGATCTAAGAAACACAAAAGTCAGTCACAGCTCTAATAGCAGAATGGAGTCCTGGGCAGACGGGTTCTTGCTCAAGGGATCATATCAAACGTACCGCCTTTCGAAAAGACTTCCTTTGAGATTGATTTCTTCACCTCCTTGGCTACAACGGCGTCTCTGATTGCTTCCAGTGTCTCAAGGCGCTCAGCTTCTACGAGTTCCGCGTACCCGGTGGTGGAGGACACTGAGATGATGGCAAGAGTGGCGTTAATTTCCTCCTGCCTCAGCTTTGTGGTGTTCAGCTCCACGCGCATAGTCTCATGAGCTTGAGTCCAGAATGAGTTCAAAGCTTTGCGCTCAGCGGTCCTGTGTTTGAGCCATGCCTCGCTCTTGCGTCCGACGGCAGGTCCCATCTGATCGAACAACTTGAGAGAGCCCGGCATGAACGCATAAACCTTGGCTGGGCCGTCACCAGATACTAGGCTTCTAGTGAAAAGAGTCGAGTTTTGCTTGGCCATATCCAATATCTCCAATACGCTGCGCCGATTGAAGGCAGGACGATGCAGTCTCACTGCGGAAAGCATTTCGTGTAGTGCTGCAGAATCCGACATCTTTGCATAGATGGTTTCGTCCAGTCTTGCACGCTCTGTTGAATTCGTCTCTGCCACGTGGGCCTCTAGCCTGGCGAGAAGCTCGGATTGATCAAAGCGATTTTCAGCATTTGCGTGGCTCAGTAGATTCATTACAATCCAGTCGAGCGGGTCCTCATTCCATCCCTGTTTGATGGACGTCTTGCGTTCAATTTCTCCGAACACTCGCTTTCCTTCGGAAGTGGTTCCTTTCGGAGCGGGCTTTGTTGTCCAAAGATGCTGAAATCCAGGACGCTGCGGAATATACTTCCTGAGATAATTATTCCACTTCTCCAAGATCACAAGAAGAGCACCCTCAAGTAAAGCTAGGCTTAGCTCTAGACTTTTTGGGAGTAGTTGACCTGGGTGAATACTGTCTCGGTAACGGTTGTATTGGTCTTTGATGCCGGACCATTCTTCACTCAGCTGTTGCCACCTCATGCAGTCCACCACAGCTTGATGGATGTCTTGTGCAACGATGTCGTACTTCCAATCGGTTCTGTATAGTTCGCTGGCAGCCATGACTCTTATGAAGCGGCGTGTGTAGGAGGGATCCGTCTGGAACAGCCAGAGATGGTCTTGGGCTGCCTGTAAACGAGCCTTGGCTACTGAACAGTAGTAGTCGACGTCAAACCTAGGAGGCTTTGAGAAGGGCTGGTTGATGTAGTCTGACCATAGTTCGGTGCTGTTGGACTGCTTGGAGCCGGCTACAACCATCGCTTGCCACTTGTCTGAACCGTGAGCGCTGTCATCGTTGACGCCCTCTAATATGAGGTCCACGATGGACCGGAGTCGTGAGAACATGAGAGCTTGCGCTTCAATAATCAAACGAGCACGCGGATATCCAATGATATCCCATCGTTCCGCAGCCTCCTTGTTCCATGGCACGAGTTGACCGTAGTTGACACCATGCATGACAATGCAGTGATTCCCACAATAGTCCAGACCGAGGGTTCCGTTTTCCCACCCTTGCCTGATCAGATCATTGTCGAAAGGTACCCACTCCTGTGGGGAGTGACGGACGCGATTGTGGATCAGTCCTAGGAGCACTGATGGATTCGACTTCATGGTTGTGGTGCACATGTATGGAAGCAACCTGACTTTTCTGTGGAGCTGACGTTCTGGTCTCCAAGGACCACCATCGTTGCGCAGTCTGTACCAAGCCTGCTTCTCGATGGTTGGATCCGCTTCTAGCAAGATTGTCTCGCGCTTGTCATGACTCTTCTTTCTCCATCTACTAAGAATCGTGTTTCCGAACTTGTCGCAAAGTCCGGCCAGATAAGCTCTATCGATTGTGATCTGAGTCACAAATGCGGTGATCGTGGACTGGGCTTCGGCTGGAGGAACGATGTTTTCGTATCTGAAGAGGTCGTAGTTCTGCTTGTCTGCTCGGATGAATTGCTGTCCACAGCTGTCACACTCGCACGGGGGAACCTTTTTTCCATCTTTAGCCATCACCTGAAAGCCGATGATAGGTGGCATTGCCGCCCATTGAGGGTGAGTAGGGGCAGACATTCTGTAGTGAGTTTGAGCCCTGTTGTGGTGTGCGCGCTCGAGTGAAATTTCCTTGGTTTGGAGATCGTTGAAGATTCTTGGGTCGTGTGCAGAGTACTACGCTTGCTTGAGTGTAGATCTGACCGCGAGTTAGGGGCTCGCTGTATTGGTATACGGCACGTTCCACTTGGTAGGCCCTCGAGTGTTTCTTGTGAGCAAGTGTTGAAGTCGGAAGGGTGCAACTTCGGCTGCAAAGTGAAGGCAGCAGTCAGAGGTCGAGCGAGCGCGCGACTTGGTTTTTGACTAACGGATTGAACAACAGCGGTCGTTGGTGCTTCTGGAGATACCCAGATGTCATCTGCTTCAACACAGCGGCGAAGGATGCGAGATAATCTCACTTGACTAACGTGAATCTGCCTGTTTGCGCATAACAACAAGACGCGGCTCACACAGTTGAGAAACAACAACAACGCGTTCGAGGGAGACGAGTGATCATTCACGCGTAAGAGGAACAACGCAATCAAGCAACAGGACAAGTGAAGAGAAGACAACAAGATTGAATTGCTACACAAGAAGAAGGCCCGCACTCGCTCTATCTATGTTTCCATGTATGCTCGCCAGTTGCGACCGTTTGCTCAAGAGGAATGAAAGTCCCCAGAAGTCTACATCGTACTATGGCATGATCCTTACCCAGTCAACCATCAGAAGGGAGTCCCCAATGATGAAGACTGGAGGAAGAGAATTAGTTGAGCACATCGCACAAAGCGAATTGATGACCTCAGAGATTTCTGGCAAAGTGATATGATGATCAAGTTGCAGCATGAAACTCGTATCAACACTCGTCGCAGCAAGTGGCATGAGAAAGAAAGAGGGAGGCAGAGTGGTGAGGAGAGAGACTTTATAGGTGCTCCGGCGGTCCTCGCTCACGGCTTGCTTAGTAAGCAGCGAGGACGCCGGAAGCTTCCAGCCAATAGCTCGAGTGACGGGCTTTGCAGTCTCCAGCAAGTGAAGTGTGACTTTTCGACTTGATATTTTGTACTACATAATCATTTTATATACCATCCCCACATTCTTTGCTTGACGTGCGCCACAACCGTTGCAGATCATGAACGGCTGGCTCGTGCAGCTCGTTAGGACTTGCCCGCCGGCGTGCGTCGCGCCCAGAACTTCATCCACATCATGGCATACATATTATTGTTCAGGAAACATGTACACTGCTCGAACAATACACTTTAGAGATATAGTGTCACTGTCTCGATCGACCCGTATGTCTCCAAACTTTTGCATATGTGAAGGATCGTCCGCGATGGTGAGAACTGCTCGTGCTGTGCCATTCTCCACTGAGCTCTTACGGGCAAGTGTCATTTAGAGGCTATCTCGCTCTATGTCTTGCGCGCGTACTTGATGCTCCTACAGGAAAGCGCAGTGTGACACTGGAAGCGATCTAGGCCTACTAAAGGCATGAAATCGTGATAATTGCTGCATAAGATGCTTCCTCGGGAGAGAGACAGGGTGATGAGTTTGACAAGCAGAATGCGCACAGACCACCATGAATGATGAGCATGTCAAGCTGTGTTGATGTCAGGGACAGGAAGGAGATAACCATGGCAAATATGTTTGGAGCTCTTAACAGATTTATCTCGCGCCTGGACTCAGATCCACAAGCCCAGAAGCAGGGTGGAGCATCCGACACGTACGGCTTCCAGGTGCTTCGCAACAACAACCCAGAGCTACCCCTGGAGCCATGGTTCGACTCGATCATTGGTATCAACGGCCGCACCATTGTATGTGCAAACACACCATGCCAGTAGTAAGATCCGGCAGCTAAGACGTCGCAGGATAATCCCGAGCCCAGTCTGTTCGTTCAGGAGTTGCGCAATTGCGCCGGCACCAACATCAGTCTCGGAGTGTACAGTGCCAAGGGACAGCAGATCCGCGAGGTCTTCATCTCTATCCCAGCAGACGGATCGCCGCTCGGTCTCGCTCTGCAATGGTCGCCGCTCACGACTACTGAAGCTGTATGGCACATCCTTGATGTCATTCCCAACTCGCCCGCCGACGTCGCTGGACTTCTCCCCTACAGCGATTATGTTATTGGAAGCCCGGAAGGCTTGATGAGGGGTGACAGCGGGCTTAGCGAGCTGATTGAAGACGTAAGAAGAGAAAAAGGCACACTCCAAAGTCTGAGACTGACAGAAAGCAACAGTTCCTCAACCGCCCACTCCGACTGTACGTCTACAACAACGAATACGACGTGACGCGCATGATCACAATCACCCCTTCGCGTGGCTGGGGCGGTGATGGCGCCCTGGGCTGCGTTCTGGGATATGGAGCTCTCCATCGTGTGCCTGCTCCCTTGAACGAACCAGCACAAGCGCCCGGCGAGACCCTCTTCGAAACAGCCCGCTTCAGCAACGAAGAGCCTCGTTCTGCTTCCACCCCATCCGGCGACTTCCTGGTACCTGCAAACTTGAACCTCAGCGCCACTACCCCACCTGCAAGTACTGGAGTGACGGGAGAGAAGAGGGGCTCTAGAAAACAACGGGTCCACCATGCCATATCCCCTACTGCTGGTCTCGACGACTATTTTGCCGAGGGAGAGCAAAAGAGCCGTGAGTTGGACAACGCGCCTACTCCCAAGCCAACTCAGGGTCTACCGCCTCCACCAAAGGCAGGTGGCCCACCAAGATCCACAAAATCGCCTGCTGTTGATGCAGCTTCTGAGGAGCTCGAAGCAGAAGTAGGAGACGCTTGATAGAGATAATGCAATAGGATACGTGTTGCTCTAGGCCTTTGCTCTTGTACTAGGTTTGTAAACTGCTTCAACTCGCCCTAGTTCTTGTACTCTCTGTTCACGATCGCAAGCACTCATAATGTTTCGACTTTACATCGTTGTGTTTGCTTCCTTCCGCTTTGATGCTTCCCTGCCAAGCTTGCGAATCTGGTATAACATAACTCAGAGGGAAGTAGCGTTGGCCAGTTCTTGCTTTCTAGCAGAAGCACCTTTCGCCTGTTTACTCGACGAAGCTGTCACGCAGTCTCCACCCATCTCGAATACATACAGCTTTCATCACCGGCAATTCCATTTTTCGCCGTTACATCTTATCATCATGCGCTTCCCGTTCCTCATCGCCTGTATATTGGCATTCGCATGCATATCCGTGGCAGCGACCGATGCCTGTACCTCATGGGAGAACTTCCCTGCTGAAATTTCGAAGCCCAAGACCTCGAAATTCGCCCTCTTGCTCAAGCCATTCCAGGGTGTTATCGATTTCATGTTCCATCGATTCCCTCGTTCCGCCAACAAAAAGAACGCCAAAGACCTGCCTTGGACCATCGCCACTTATCCAGCTTACGCAAACCAGACTGAGGATGGTTGGAATGTACACATTCATGGCAATCTGCACAACCGACAACCATTCAGCAAGAAAGAGCTGAACGAACTAGCCCTCGAATCCATGGTTCGCGTCCGCCTCGTGAAGAGCAAGTGGAAGTTCTGGCAACGCAACTACCACACATTGACCAAGACTGAGCTGGAACATGCAAGGCCTCTGATGCACGAGATCGCCTCAGTTCCTATCAAAGACGGTGTCATCGGGGTCTTCTTCCCGGCCTGCGAGCAAAGTTTTGTTCTCCCGACTAGAACCAATGTCGAAGGCTCTTTCTACGGCGCCATCACTGTGCCTGATGAATGTGTCCCCTCGACTGCGTCCAATGAGACTACCACCACCATCCCGACCACCAGAATGATTCTGGCACCCTGCAACGTCCGCACCCCAAGAGACGATGACGTGAACAACGCCGCAGACGTATTCTTCGTTCCTCCAAAAGGAGTGACCATCATTGCCGACATTGATGACACGCTGCGCGTCATGGATGTCTGGAACGTGAAGCAAACACTACTGAACGCCTTTGCACGACCACTCACGCCATGGAGAGATATGCCTGAGGTGCTGAATGACCTGAAGGGTCGGATCGAGGCAGAAGGTCAAAATGTTCATTTCCATTTCCTGACAGACGCCCCCGAAATGGTCGCAAGCACCTACACCCCAGCCCTGACAGAACTCTATCCACCTGGATCTTTCGACTTCCGTCCTGTCAACTTCACCAGTACCGGGGAGATGATCAACGCCCGGTTTTGGAACGTGAAGCGACTCATGGAGAGCTATCCTGAGCGAAGGTTCATCGCGATTGGTGACACCACGAACGCGATGAGAGAATTTCCGAAAGACATGGCAAAGTTCTCTCCTCAAATTCAATGTCTTCTTGTTCGAGATGTCTCGGCTACAGAAAAGTCCAATTGGGTCATCGCGGATACAAGCATGTACATCGGGCTCCTTGCAAATGAATATCTCTTCTTCCGTGTCCCAGGCGATCTCTATCGACTGTCAGCGAAGCATATCGCATCACTAGTGCCAGGCCATAATCCTGGCTCCGAGACACACGGCTGCTTTGATGGAAAACACAAGCTACGCCAAAGCATGAGCCCAAGTACTTCCACTCACGCCAAAGCGAAGAGCCTCCTCAAAGCGTTTTGGTGGAACATCAAGTGCAGCTTCTTATGGTTCACCCACCGGCCAAACCCAAAGTGCCCCTGGGATCGCCTCGCTGGCGAGAAGTACTACAATGGCGACCTGGAGCCAGAAGTGAAATTGGAACCTTACATCGATCACCTGCCTGTGGGAGAGGCCAAGCTTGATAACCCCCAAGATATCGACGCTCAGGGTGATGACGATCTGGAAGCCGAAGACGACGACGAAGGTGATGACCAGGGCGAGGATGGTCAAGACGAGGATGATCAAGACGAGGATGATCAAGAAGAGGATGATCAAGAAGAGGATGATCAAGACGAGGGTGGCCTGGACCACCATGGTCAGAACAGGACCGTTCAGGATGTTCATGACCAGGACGTTGACGAACAGGATGCTGCCGAACAAGATGTTGGTCACCAGAATATTGTGATGCAAGATCCTGAGCACCGTGTGCACGTACTTGCTGGAGAAGACGTTCCTCACCATGGGCATATAATTCATGCAGATGATCAAGACGATGACCACGACCGTGGCCATGACGAGGAATAGAGCGATGAAGGGTACGAGTGGGACAGGCATTTGTCAGATTATCACGATTATTACAGAACCCTAGAGATGAATTAATCAGTTTTGCCTCTTCTTCATCCACTCGTTCCGGTGTGCGAACCTACTGTTAGTCTCTCAGTCGATGGTGAATATCTGATTGACATTTGTGTGCTGCATGTCAGTCTCAGTGATTATCTACATGGAACATTTCACAAGAAGGTGCTCATCACGACCGAAGAGCGAAAAAAGACGCGAGATAGCAGGAACAGGGACGCATATGAAAGAGAAGCAAGTGAGGGATCGGAGCAAACACTCTATTCATAAAAACTCCACCCATGCAATCCTCTGCTGTAATCACCCTCATGTAGGGAGCCTCACTCTTCGTGAGCAATAGAGGTAGTCAATACACTCGCCAGAAATAGAATGAGAAACGCCTCCAACACCATGTCCCCTCAACTCCCTAGTTCTCAGACCCATCAAAGCCCATGGACTTCTCAACAATATTCCGCCAAACGACGATATCCCGCCAGAAAAGAAAACGCTGCTCCTAGTGTCGCATAACACTATCATGGTATTGACTCCGAGGTCCACTTCCACCATGCTCTCTACTTCTATCGATGCGTTGTTCCTAATACTGCATACCGCCTCCTCCGTAATTCTCCTGACGGTCATCCAAAGAGCGGTAGTTTCCTCCTCTTCCTCTTCCTCTGCCTCCACCACGGCCGCCGAAACGATTACCGCGGCCTCCTCTGCCTCCACGGCCGCCTCTGTTGTTTCCGGGCTTGGAGACGCCGCCGCCGCGGCTATTGTGGCCTGTGTAGTTGTTGCGGTTGTTATTGTTGTTATGCTGACCCGGACCTGTGGGGACGTTGGGGCCGAATTGCATAGCTGTAGGATCGAGTTGCGAGGTTTGAGGGTCTTTTGGCGGTTGCGGTGGTTGAGGTACACGGTCTGAGCCCAGAGCTGGGAAGTCTTCTTCGCGATGATGTCTACGTTGTTGAGGACGAGGTTTTGACGCATAGGAATTCTCGTAATCGTCTTGGTCGGTAGATTCTCTTTCAATACGGAGGAGTACTTTTTCGCCGACCACGGTTTTGAACTCGAAGGACTGCTCGGGTGATGTGGGTTGCCAGTTCGAGATGTACTTTGCGTCGATTGGGCGGGCGTTGTTGCGGAGGGAGATTACGACGGTGGGTGTTGGGTTTTCGGAGTAGAAGCGTGCTCTAGGGTCGGCGGGCTCGACACGGGCGGCCCATAGCTTGTTCTCGAAGTGCGAGATGCCTGTTACTCTCCAAGTCATGCGATGACCAAGACCTCCAACCTTATTGAGGATGCTCTGCGGTGCGGGACGAGGAGTGATGAGGATGTTGTTTGCGAGGGTCCGCCAGTCGCGGTCGGCAGTGTTCTTGGCCAGGGAAGCAAAGCGCTCCGTGTCCTGAGGTGAAATCAGGTAGCCGGTGTAGAAGACGTTACGTTTAATGGCCAAAGGTATGAGACCCGGTACATCGCCATCGACAACGGCTTGGTTGTGTTTGTTGATCATACGCTGAACCTCTGACACTTCAACAAGAGGGTCGAGAGTGGTGGATTCTTCTGTGACTTGGATGACGTCGGCTTGGATGGGAGAGCGAGATGAGACTGTGCGATTGAAGGTATCGAAGAAGTCGCGGAAGGCTTTGGTACTGCAGAGGAGTTAACATGGTGTTACGGTAGCAAGAAGAGAAGGAGGGCGCACTGTTTTGGGCGATCCTCGTAGATGCGAATCTCTTCAGCATCCGAGTATGTGCAGACCAAGTCGCGCAACAAGTCCTGCTTGAAGAGCATTGTCGACGAGAAGCGCTGACCAGCAGGGCCGACAGCAGGCTTCAGACAGACCATGTCGAACTCGAGCTGCTTTGCTCTGAACATGCGAGTGACCAAGTCGGCGAAGCCTCTCTCATTGCGACCCGTCAAGAGCACCGTGAGAGCGTCCTTTTGCTGCATTGACAGTCGCACGAGGTCGACGATACCCTCATTCCACCAACCTGACCAGGCAGTCTTCTCCTCCTCTTCCAGGCCCTTTCCCGTCGAGGCCAGGATACTCGCATCGTGCCACCATCCGCCAGTCGATATCTGCTCGAGCGCTTGTAGTGTACCTATACTCGGACCAGCCCAGACTTGCTTGTTCGGTAACGGACTGCAGAATAGCGTGTTGTCAAAGTCGTAGACGTGGATGGCCTTGATCTTGTCCATGTCCGGGAGAACGGTAGGGTCCTGACATGACCATCTTTTGAGACCCGTCACTGTATGCATTGCGGTTCCGTCCATGGTGGATGTGTGAGACAGGCGGCGCGCGATTGGGGACAGAGAGCGAGCGACAGAGAAGATGCGCATACAATTATCACTATCTGTGTCTATGACGAGAACAAAATGTTCTGGGAAGCTGCGACTCGACGGACTCTCCAATTAGTAAAGGCTTTGTCGATCTGGAAAGGCTCGGCCCGCTCCCTGCATGACGCTGACTGTCTTGCGATTGTAACGAACTTCTCGACTTTCCATTCCTTCCTCTTTTGTCTTTCTTCGCCGTATGGAAGCATTGCAGAAGGATTATGACCCAACTCTCGGCTTCAGCATCAAGGGTAAGGCCAAGCAGCGAGATGCTCCTCAAGACACCTGCGTAATCTGCTTGGATACCGTCACTGAGCGCGCCGTCGCCGTCCCTTGCAATCACCTGAACTTCGACTTCCTCTGCCTATGTAGCTGGACCCAAGAACATCCGTCATGCCCACTATGCAAGACTCCCTTGACAGCCATCGAATACGACTGGCGGTCTCCAACAGATCGCAAGATCTACACCATTCCTAAGAAAGAAGACAAGCCCAAAGCACCCGCTGCTACCACAAATACAAATCGCTTCCACCTACCTCGTCGACGTCCTGCCCAGTCAAGCCATCTGAGAACACACAACCCAAATGCTGCTCTCGCGTTCCGTCGTCGCATCTATGCAGAGCAAAACTACAGTCTCCACGTTGGCGCAAATCGTACCTCTCAATACCGCAACTTCACGCCCGCCACCTTCACAACCTCTCCTGCTCTCCAGTCCCGTGCCCGCTTGTTCATGCGCCGCGAGTTTCAGGCTTTTGATTTTCTGGCTGAGAACAACGCCAGACTCGGCTTCCTGATCGAGTACATCGTGGCAATACTGAAGACGACCGAGATAAAAGATGCGGCTGGCTCAGCAAGTGCCTTGGTATCAGAGTTCTTAGGAACCGATGCCGGATCGTTGTTTCTACACGAGCTCGAGGCTTGGTTGAGGAGCCCATACGAGAGACTGGAAGACTGGGATCGTCACGTTCAGTATGCGCCTAAAAGGCCTAGGTATCAGAACGGCTGATGGTTGATGATACGTTTGGACAGAGATGCGATATCACTGCGACGTCGGGAAAACATGTTGCGATAACATGATCTGCGCGCATCGTGGGACAGTCACGCCTGGCGAAGACACCGTGGACAGGACAAAACAGTCATGATCCCTTGCAACATCACACAGGTATTGTGGAGAGCGGGCACGAACTTGCGTCCGTAAAGTCGACAGTAGGATTGGCCGATATCCTGACAAGCGACGACGACGATGACAGCCAGTAGCATAGCAGGCTGCAGCCGCATACAACCTCCATTCTTCTCCAGTGCCCAGCCATTACAGCCAGCACACCAACGAAAAAAAAAAAGGCGCCACCATCAAGGAAAAGGGAAAAAGGGTCCCTTTCGAACCAGCCGCTGAGGGAACGACAACTGATCCTATTACGGCCCAAGATGAAGAAGGGAAAGATGTTTTGGCGGAGTCATTACTAAAGAGCGCTCATTATGTTTGACGCCATGAGTGTGCAGGACTCTTGCCAGTGAGAAGGGAAGGGGCAAGTGGGTAGGTTAGAAAGGCTCGAAGTGCGCTGCAGCACACCGCGAACCCCTCAGGTGGGTTCAAAAGATTTGCACAACCTCTAGCCCGAAGACGAGTGTGTATGAAGAAAGAAAGGATGGTAGGGGGAGGGGAGAGGACATGTTATATAGGGGTGGATGCTTAGTAAGCAAACTTGCTCAAAGATATCATCTCTCTATGACTCTTGGACCACTTCGCAGGCCTGCTGACGACTCTGCTTCTTGCAAGCTGTTCATGAATATGATCAGATTGTTATCAGATAATTAAAGGTTCTTCCAGATCGCCCTCAGTCTTCCCCCTTTCACGTTCGGCGTCAACGCTTCATCCGGCACGAGTCTAGTTGCTTGTTTCGCAGCATCGACATCTCCTCTCCTTCCAGCATCCAGATCAATCTCCTCCAACCTGTGAAACTTCGTCTTGTTCCAGAACTTGTAGACCAAGTAAATGATCGGGAACAGCGGAATCAGAATGTATGCATCCACGAAGCCTCCAGCGTCAAAAGGCACGAAATTGCCCCATCCTTGCACCAGAGCAAGGAAGATGTTTGCCGCGAGCCCAAAGTAGGCGTTCCAAGGATACCACATAGATCTGAAAGGAAGTTCCTCAGGAGTGCGTCCTTGACGTGCCCATGCGGCTCGGAAGCGTAGATGGATGAAACTGATACTGCCCCAGACCAAGAAGGTCGAGACTCCGGATAAGTTGACGATGTAGGTGTAAGCCTTTCCTGCTCCAGTGCTGACGTTCATCATGGAGATGGCGCCGAAGAAGTTCGTAAATACGATGGCTGCGACGGGCACACCGCGTTTATCTGTCCATCCTAAGAATCTCGGCGCCTTGCCATCTTTCGCCATGAATAAGATAGTCCTCGAGCCGATGTAGATGGAAGCATTTGTAGCTGAAAGGCATGTGACAAAGATGAAAGCGTTGATGAGGTGAACACCTCCATTCCACCCAGCATTCTGAATCGCAACCGTCATAGGTGATTTGAGTGCTCTACTCCCTCCATTAGCAAGGCCATCCGCATCAGCCGGGCATACCAAGCCAAAGAAGAATGCCGATCCCATGTAGACGAAAAGAATGCGAGCAAAGACCTGACGAATGGCCAAAGGCACCGCAACACCAGGATTCTTCGTCTCTGTCGCCGCAACAGCAACACTCTCAATGCCAGCGTAGAAAGTACTGCAAAACACGAACACCGTCGCCACGCCCCTAAACCCATCCACAAAGGCTCCAGGATTGTGATAATACCTGAATCCCAACGGTTCATCCTGGCCAACCAAACCCCCAGCAGCATAAATAATCGCAAAGACAAAAAACGCAGCAAGTCCAGCCAACTTCAGCAACGCGAGCCAAAACTCCGCTTCTCCAAAGACTTCGACCCCGAGTAATTGGAAACCCAAAAAGAAAAACCAAAAGATGAGAAAGTAACCCCATAACGGAACTTGAGGGCCCCAAAAGGTAAAGATGGAGGAAATGGTATTATACTCATTCGCCAGTACTGCAACCCAAATGATGAAATAATTCCAACCAACCGCGACGCCGAAAGCTTTATCAACCATACGTTCGGCCAGAGAGGTGAACGCACCTCCTGATGGGTATAAAGTGGTCAATTCGCCGAGCGATTGCATGATACTGAATGCGATGATTCCTATGACGCCGAACCCGATGAGGAGCGAGGCAGGGCCGCCGTTGGAGAGAGCACCGCCCGCGCCGACGAGGAGACCGGGTCCGATGATGCCGGCTAGAGCCATCATGGTGAGATGTCGGGTTTTGAGACCGCGTTTCACGCCTGTTTCTGGGTCGATGAGGGCGGCGTCTGATTCTGGGTCATGGTGGAAATCTGGAGATGGGTGGGCTGCTGGTGAAGCGGATTTATTGTCTAGGACCGCCATTGTGATGGTATTGTTCCGGTCCAGATGTTTGAGCAGAACAGAGTCCGAGATGGGTGATTTGTGACTGCGATTTCTTGAGAGACCAAGCAGCGTATCTCCCAAGTCCGGCCGAGTCGATTATAGATAGGGCAAGAGCAAGACGCGGAAGAAGAGAGAAGAGGAAAATTGTATGAGCAATGACAGAAAAAGATTACCTGACCTCTATACCAACAACCCTACAAACTCACCTTTGTCTAAATAGATGGCGAAAATTTGTCTATATCGGACGATCTTTTAAATGACGCCATCCCAAGGGATTGTCGCGAAATCCTCAACATGCTTGGCTGTGAACTGGATAAATTGATGGGATGATGATGCTCAGCCAGCGAGATGTACTTCGTCTTTCGTACGGTATGAGCAGTCAACGTTGTGTCATGCCGGACGTGAGGACAGAGGTCAGGAGTTGAGGTCGCAGGCTTGAGAATGGAAGACAAACGTGCTGAAAGGCTAATGTTCGATTACATCGGAGTCGAACTCCACAGTCACTCTGGCAGAAGATGGCTACAGTATTTTCAGGTCAGAAATGCTAGCGAAACTCTCACTTGTTTCCCTAGGATGGAAACATGGGTGCCACCATGGAAGCTCCAGTACGTGCGCTCAGTCTACGCACATACTACATGCTCCTTGGTAGACCATTTCGTAAGACTGGTTTCCAATGAGAGATGGCAGATAGTTTCAACTCGACCAATGTCATAATCCAGAGCACGATCACACGATTCCCTGAGAACAGCCTCTTGGTTTGTCCAACAGACAGAAATTCGACTCGCAGCAACAAGAGATGAGCAGTGAATTCTGCTTCGAGCTGACCACACCAGATTCGCAAGATCAAACAAAAGCTCGACTGAGATGGAACATGGGCATAACATCGTAAATAAGTGTCTATATGCTATTAGTACACAATAGAGCTTCGAGCTCCATGTTTTGTGTTTTGTTCGGCCGAGACGTCTTGGACTCTGGCAGTGATGTACAATATTTTACTAAAGGTCGACAAAAGGTCTATTGTAGACGGACCATGCCCTTGAAGCGACTGGCGATTCTCTGGAAGAAAGTGCGGTCGGGGACTTCGTCAAGCTCCTTAACGAGAGTTGTGTAATGCTCGGGTGCCGAGGCAGGGTGCATCATAGCATTTGACAAAGGGTACTGTGACATGTTAGATTGCATCCTGAGAGTCTTTGTCCAGGGTGTATCGCGACATACAGTCGAGGAATATCTGTTCTCGAGCAGAGAATACAGGGCATTGATCTCGCGGAGCTCATTTCTTGCTTTGGGTGCTTGTGTCTGGGCCGTGTTGGCTTGGTTGACTTGTGCGACGGGTGCAGCTTCAAGACGCTTCTTCAGGACGGATTGGAAGGAGATTTCAGGGCGCAGACGGTCTACGGGCCATTGTGAGAGGATGCGGGCGTAGTGCTTTGAAGCTTGCTGTCGTGTCTGGTCAGTCGCCTTTGTCTGGTGGCACAAAGAGCGGTCCACTTACAGCGCGTGACATTGTGAATGTAATGTGGCGAGTGTAGGATTATCGTGTTTTGAGTATGAATTATACAGCAATTGTCGAAGTAACAAAAGTAGTGACGAATCGACTGGCAGCGTCTAACAAATTGATCGACGACATCATCAAAACCCTTTCGCATTTTACCCCAGATTCCCTTGGGCTGAGGCTGAGGTGCGTGGCTTAGCGCGGGCGATACGCTGATACGCTGTACGGATCGCGGGAGTGTCGGGAAGCGAGGTCGACCTGAGAGTGAGACTAGGCTTCCATAATCCTCGCATCACCAGTCACTGCGACCCGTCCATTCTCTTCTACCACCATCCGTCTTGTTTTTGATATCTCGATTATCTTCCCGACCCCGACTCCGACTCCTGAGATTTTGCGCCCCATCTTCCGTCGCTCTTTTTGCCTTTTACACCCTCGACCCGACTCTGTTTACTTTCGCCTCCTTTGACCGCCGACCCTGACCAGCGACCCTTCTTCTCCGCCCTTCGGCCCACTTCGTCTTATCTCAAGCGCCCAACCTCTGCGCTCCATTACCATAATGTTTTCCTCAAACTATGAACGTGTGAGTATTGTCTCTGCTCGCTGTTCTATTGTATTCGCATATTCTGACTCGACTCGACTCTCAGGTGCAAACACATGACGAGGACGACCACGTAACCGGCCAACACTCACAACCAATCCCGAACTCGCCTCCGCCGTCCTTCCGCTCTCTCAACTCCTCTCGCCGTAACTCTGCTCAACACGACCACAATCGCGACCAGGATGCCGACCGAGATATCGACGACGCTTTTGCCGCTCCTTCGGATGACGAGGACGACCATGACGGCCCCGACGCCGACCGTCGACGACTGGTCCAGTCCAACGACCGCGACTCCCCCGAACCCACAGCTCCTGAGGTCCAACCTCCACGACTAGGTCGCAGAGTCACCGAGATTAATATGTTTCTACCTGGCGGCAGTCGCTCAAGCAGCAGCAGGACCTACGGAGGTGGAAACAGCGTCAATGATGGTGTCTTTGCCAACATCTCGGCAAAGCCTACCCGTGGCGAGGAACTTGAGGAGAAGCCTCCGGTACGTTTGACCGCATTTTCGTCCCCCCTTTCTGCAACTTACTGACCTTATCGCAGACATATGAGCAAGCAGCTGCCGACTCAGCACCACCATACTGGGAAACCTCTATTTTGGCCCCTGGAGCCTTCAACAGCGACGACATCTTCGTCGACGGCCTTGTTGTTGGCAGTCTCTTCTCCTTTGTCTGGAACGCTCTTATCTCCATGTCCTTCCAACTCATCGGATTCCTCCTCACATACCTCCTTCACACCACACACGCCGCAAAGCACGGTTCTCGCGCCGGTCTTGGTATCACATTAATCCAATACGGCTTCACATTCCGATCAGTACCCTCGGATCCTGTTACTGGCGTACCTGCCAACGACCCGAACGGTACCATCCCTTCAGACCCTAACGCTCACGACTTCGATCCTTCAAAGGTTGCTGGAAATGTCACCGGTATGGACGAATCAAGCGGACTTGGTGCTCAAGACTGGATTTCGTACGGCCTCATGATTGTCGGCTGGTTTATTCTTATCCGATCTGTCAGCCAGTTCATCCGTGCCAGGCGGCAGGAGATGATCATCCGTGGTACTGCTGATCGCGGTCTCGGCACGGCTGTTGTAGCAAGCAACGAGACACCTGAGCAGGCTGTCTAAGCACAGCTCGGTGGATGTTCTGCGAAATCTTAGGAGGGTCTTGGTTGGGACGGATGTAATGGTGTACAGTGGAGTTTTTCCCTATGTGGTGATGATCATATCACACTTTTTGGTTTCAGATTGCATTAACAGCGGTTGGGATGGTCTCTTTTATCATGGGATCAAGGTTTTAGGGTTTCTTATAGCTGTGCCCGTGCAAGCAACAAATTCAGCTACTTTCCTCTTCTGCTTTCGAAACGTGCATTTGTAGGAGACCGATAAAACATTGTACTTGAGTTCTTGGTTTTTTTTATTGATAGTAAATATTATACATAATCCAGGTCAAGACTTATCTTCTTCTGATCATTCGCTCGACGCTCTTCCACACACCCGCTGGAGATCTTCTCATAAAGGCCAAGTAGTATGCAGCACCAAACACCAAACCGCCCAAATGACCAGCATGAGCGATAGACGAAGTAGGCGAATCCAGGAAGTACGAGTCGATCAAGCCGTAACCGGCAACAAATGCCCAAAGCGGGAATGTGATTGGAATCAACATCAACTGCATGGGAGCATTGGGCATCAAGCAAGCAGTCAATGCGCCTACACCCATGACAGCGCCAGAAGCTCCTAAAGCACTGGAGTTGTAATTGCGAGTCTTGCTCTGCCAATCACTGTGGTTTGCCTCTGCGACCTTTCTCCTACGATGATAGAGGAAGCCCATTCCGCCAGTGATTGCCGAACCTCCAGCCACAGCAAAGAGATGCAGACCGTTCATTCCAGGGATAAACGCGCATAGGGAGCAAAAGTTGTACAACGAGAGCATGTTGAAGGCGAAATGCATAGGATCGATATGAGCAAAGGCAGAAGTGATTACAGTCCACCACCGCCCGCTATCAAAAGATGCCGGAGAGAGTAGAGTGTGACCGAGGATCTTCTTTTCAAGACGCCAGTCTTTTGTGTATTTCGCGTAGTTAATGGCGCCAAAGACCATTGCGTTTGCGGCGAAGAGGAAGTAGAAGGCAGGCATTACGCCGTTCGAGCCAGCACGACCATAGCCTCCAGAGTGATAGAAGCGTTGGATACGCTGAAGTCGGAACTGGCTGATGGGATCAAGTTCCCTGTTCATTGTGCGTGTTGTTGATGGGTTGAAGAACGGGTGGCGTGGTTTGAGTAGAGAGGAAGCCTTGCGAGATTGGAGAATTGGATTGGAATTGCTCAGCCCCAACCTCTGGCGGAGCATTTGGGAAAACATGGTTCGTTGGTTGATGCGATGGAGTCGAGCTGATATATATTATCGGGTCATCGGATGATGTTCGCCTACAGAGCTGCGGCACGAGCAGCTGTGACGAGCGCTTAGGAATGAGCTGTCCTATCGTTACTTCATTTTGGCAACTGGTCAGTCAGATGAAATTTCAAGAACAAGGTAAACTTCAATACTGTTCTAGAAGGTTTAGAATATCAGGAAGGAGCAATTGATGTATGGTAGCTATCAGGTCGTGTGATTGGCCGACGTGTGCCAAGGCTCTACTTGATCAAGCTTGATGATATCCGCATGGCAAGCGCACGACGACTCTTTTGTTCATTGCAACCTTCTCTTCGCCGCCTATTGTGCACTCCCGTTTGATCTACCACCAGCTCGCTTCTCGCTCTTGCCCACACTGGAACTGCAAACTACTCGCCGCTCGATTTCACACCTGCATTGACGTGAATACTGTGTGACTCCACCCACGACGAACTCCGTGTCACGAAACAAGCGACAGCTCACCCGCTCCAAACACCAACAAACACACGCACTATTCGAATCGCGATTACTACACTCAGTGTACCTCTTCACTGCGCGCACCCACTCCTATATTCACATCAACTCACTCGACCACATTGCATTGCGTGTTTCTTGAGCTTACGTCTCTTTCTCTCCCCCACCACCACATCTCACACAACAACATACAATGGCGGATCAACTCGCAAGTCAGCTCGAAGCTGCCTCGCTCAAGTATGCCTATACCGGCCCCAAAGCTTACCCGGAACCACATGCTGACAAAATCTCCCCTCAGTGAATCAAACCAGGTAGACGGCAACTGGAGGTCAGGACTGAAGGTACCTGCTAAGGATGGCAGAGTCCAAACAGAAGATGTTACCGCGACCAAGGGTCTCGAATTCGAAGATTTCTATCTCAAGCGCGAACTGCTCATGGGCATTTTTGAGTCAGGTTTCGAAAAGCCCTCACCTATTCAAGAAGAAGCTATCCCCGTCGCTCTTACCGGCAGAGATGTCCTTGCCCGCGCAAAGAACGGCACCGGAAAGACGGCTGCTTTCATCATCCCCACTCTCGAACGCGTCAACCCCAAGAACAGCAAGATTCAGGCCTTGATCCTGGTACCCACGCGAGAACTGGCTCTCCAAACATCGCAGGTCTGCAAGACGCTTGGAAAACACCTTGGTGTGAATGTCATGGTCACTACTGGAGGTACTGGCTTGAAGGACGACATTATCCGCTTGAACGAGGCCGTACATGTTCTCATTGGTACACCTGGCAGAATTTTGGATCTTGCCAGCCGTGGTGTCGCAGACCTCTCGACCGCCCAGACTTTTGTCATGGATGAGGCCGACAAGCTCCTCTCCCCCGAATTTACCTCCACTATCGATCAGCTCCTCTCTTTCCACCCTCCGGACCGCCAGGTCATGCTCTTCTCGGCCACTTTCCCCGTCATTGTCAAGGAGTTCAAGGACAAGCACATGAAGGATCCCCACGAGATCAACCTCATGGACGAGCTGACACTACGCGGTATTACCCAGTACTACGCTTTCGTCGAGGAGAAGCAAAAGGTCCACTGTCTCAACACACTTTTCTCCCGTCTCCAGATCAACCAGTCCATCATCTTCTGTAACTCTACCACCCGTGTCGAGCTTTTAGCCAAGAAGGTTACTGAGCTCGGCTACTCCTGCTTCTACTCGCACGCCCGCATGCTTCAACAGAACCGTAACCGTGTCTTCCACGACTTCCGCGCTGGCCACTGTCGTAACCTCGTCTGTTCCGATCTCCTCACTCGTGGTATCGATATTCAGGCTGTAAACGTTGTCATCAACTTCGATTTCCCCAAGAACGCCGAGACCTACCTCCACCGTATCGGTCGTTCCGGCCGTTTCGGTCACCTTGGTCTGGCTATCAACTTGATCAATTGGGAGGACCGCTTCAACCTGTACAGAATTGAGCAGGAGCTTGGCACTGAGATCAAGCCCATTCCTCAGCACATCGACAAGGGCTTGTACGTCTACGACACTCCCGAGAACATTCCCCGTCCCATTACCAGTGCCCCGCAGTTGCAGCAACAGCCCCAAGAGCGCCGTCAGCACCACCAGCAGGGCTACCGTGGCGGCCGCGGCGGCAACTACCAGGGCCAGCAAGGTCAGAGAAGAGGACCTCCTCGCAACCAGTACCCCTCCCAGGGTGGCCAGGGTGGCGGCTTCCAGCAGCAGCAGGCCCAGTACAACCAGCAAGCCTTCCCTACTCAGCAGGCTCCTCAGCAGGCTCCTTCTTACCCCCAAGGCGGCTTCTCTCAGCCCAGCGCTTTCCCCACTCCTCAGAGCTTCCCCCAGCCTCAGGGGCAGCAACCTAGCAGGTAATCTGATACCAATTTCTTGACTGGGATAATTGGCGTTCTTCGGCGTTCTCACGGAGTATTGACCCAGGCGGGTCTATTTGCATTTTCATGATGGGAATGAGATGAGAAGGGAAAAGCAAGACATGGATTGTTTTCGCGTCATGCTACCACGAAGTTACTTTACCCCCTTCCGGTCAAGCCTAACGTCGACACTACTATATTCAACATCACCACTCTACAGACCGCGCGCCTCCTGGTTGCAAAGCGCAGACTAGTGACTATCAAACATCATCTTCGACCCTCTTCACGCGCCATCTCGACATGCGATGCAACGAATCCCGTTTTCCATTTCCCCACCCTTTTTCATGCACAATGTACCATCACGTTTTTTTGCACCTTCCCCTCTACCCAACAAGGCGTTATGCTGTTGATTCGAATCCGGCTGGACCAGATCAAATGACTGCCTTGTTATCTTATTCTGCTTTTTTACCACGTCACCACCCACCCGCTATCTGTTTATTCGGCATCACAACTTTATACGTACCCTTCAAATCATCGACACCGTCAGGTCGAGGTCGGCATACATTTTTTCGAATCCGATCTTGGCTTGATCGCCGAGAGCGATGCTATGGTCAGACTTTCCAGCCGCCTGTGGAAGCTTTCCAATTCACTTACTACACCATCAAGACACGATATCTCCGAATCACATTGTCCTGAACCCATCTCTCAACTGTTGATCACCCACCTCTTCGGCCCACGTCACTCTGGCCGTCTAGAGGTGCGCACCAGATCAGTACCGGAACTTGTCAACCTCAGCCACTCTTCGCAAATCCCCTACGTTATCTGGACATTCACTTGTCGATGGGAAACAAGAAAGCTTGTACAAGGAAAGAGAAGAAAACCTGGTTAGAAAGAAAACAAAGAACAAGAAAAGAACTTTTTTGAAGGAGAATGAGGAAATGGAGTATTCAAGGATAAGCGAAGTTCGTTATAGCTTTACTGTTACTCTGGACTACAATGACAATTGAATCTTCTCTCTTTCAAACTTCTCATCCTTTACTGTCGTTCGTCATCAAGTGATCTTCTTGCATCCAGATAAGGATGTGTTTGCCTATTTGATAATTGTTACAGAAGCAATTCGTCCTGTTTGGGCAAACAAGATTTAGACTAACATCGAGCATAAGGGACCAACACTAAGAAGGAACGAGTTCGGAGAAGGAGCGAATAAAAAGAAAAGACGCGTATGTAGAGCTGAAACCATCGGGAAGAGCGACCGAGAGCGGATGCCAATTGAAGAGATCAAGATGCACGAAGGGGCAGGAGCGATCAAGCAGGTGAGACGAGAATTCAATAATCGCAGTAGACAAATCTCTACCAACAAAAGGAAGAAAGAAGGCTTCATTTTTTCTCGAATGCAAAGCAAGGAAAAGAAGGAGAAATATATGTACAGAAGTTTTTGGGCCATGGGAAGAACCAAAGAAAAGAAGTCGGCCTTTTCAAAGAACAAACCCATCAAAAAGGAAAAGACGGCCTTAGGAGAAAAACGACGTTCGCTGAAACAAAGACTCCGCCGATGAATAGAAGAACGCACGACGTGCCTAACGAGAACCAAAGAATGGGGTATCCAAAGAATCAACTCAACGAGCATACCTCGCGCTCAAACTAGCAAATGCGTCGGGGGAATGCGGTCTTCCATTACCCATGCCAACAAAATCTCTGCTCTCCTGGCTGACATGTCTGGCGCCCGCTCTAGCCTGTTCTTGCTGCTGCGGGGGAGGTGCAGAGCCGAAAGGGTTCATGCTGCCACTTCCAACAGGCATAGTGACACTTCTCTGTGGTACTTGCATCTGCTGAGCTTGCATCTGCTGTTGATGTTGGTCTGGCATCATGTTGGGAGCCATACCGTTTTCAGGTAGTGATTGTAGGGGCCTTGAAGGTGCAAGCTGGGGATGGTTGTACAGTGCCATGATGTCCATTTTACCAAAGCGTCCAGTGGGCTGAGGATACAGTTGTTGCTGTTGTTGCTGAGGCATTTGTTGTTGTGCCATTTGCTGCTGCTGCTGTTGGTGCGCGGATTGATAAGATTGATAGGGCTCTGGTTGACTGGACTGGGGTATCTGGAAGGGATTGGAAGAGGGTTGGGGAGAAGACATGTTTGCGTAGGGGTTCGAGGTGTGTTGGGGAGCCAATTGCTGCGGTGGTTGCTGTTGTTGATGGTAAGGGTTTTGCTGTTGCTGCTGCTGATATTGAGGTTGTTGTTGCTGCTGCTGCTGCTGCTGCTGCTGCTGCTGCTGTTGTTGTTGCGGTTGGGCAGCAAAGAAGTCCTGCTGGGGTTGGTAGAATGCGCCAGGCGATTGTGCCTGTGATGTCTGGACAGAAGGCTGTGCAAGCCATGGGTTTTGAGGAGCGGCTGATAGTTGTATGCCAAATGGATTTGAAGGCGCAAATGTTTGGGATTGAGTTTTTCTCAAAAAAGGGTTGGACTGTGGTTGCGATTGTTGGTATTGCTGGGCGTCCTGAGGAGGATAAGTAGGAGCTTGTACGGGCTGTTGCATCTGCTGGGGCATGAATGGGTTGTTCTGGTATTGCTGAGGCTGCTGGTTGGTAATCTGCATGGCCGAGAAAGAGTTCTGTAGGGACTGCTGTGCCTGAGGCTGAGTCTGAGGTTGAAGGAACGGGTTGTATGAAGGTTGCGGCGCCACAGTCGAAAGTGCGGGCTGGGTAAAGGCACGGCGGGGAGGTTGCAAGTCCAAAGCATCAAAGGGGTTCGTCGAGGAAGCTGGTTTCTCTTGTGCTCTTTGTTTCTCGATGTAAATGCCATTGGCGTTGGAACTGCTGGTGCTGCCTGACATGGGGGTTAGGGTACCCTGTGCCCCTGAGGTCGCATCACCCAAGCGCACAAGCGTCTCGACTGCCTTGTCCAGACTACCATTGACGCTCTTCAGAACCATCGAGTTGCGGCGTGTGTCTGGGAAACCCATCTCTCGCAGCGATGCCAGCTTGGTATCGAATGTGTCCTCCTCTTGGTTTCCTACCGTCGAGCCAAAGACGCGCGACGGCTTGTTCATCTTTCCAATAGGCGGTGTGGAACGTCCATCTGATCCTGTCAAAGCGGGTGACAGGGGAGGTGTGAACCTTTGCTGAGTGGCCGATGAGGAACGAACTCCCAGCGAGAAACCAAACTTCTTTCCAGGCTTTGGCGGCAGAGGCGGTGGTACTCCTTCGTTGGAGCTGACACTGGCTCCACCAACCGTATGACTCCTGGGCCTCGAACCAACAAAGGCCTTGTGCTCGTACTTTTGGCGGATGAAACGCTCCATGACACCTCCAACTTCGTCTGCGTCGGTGGGAATGTCGGGTCTGATGTTCTGGGGGTTGAATGTGCGATTTGACGTGACGTTTCCTACACGCTTCATGTTGTCGACCTGGTCAGGAGTCCAGCTATCCATGCTCAGCGATTTGACTTTGGAGATGTGAGTGCCCATCTTGCGATGCAGAGCGGCGCAACTCATGCACAGGAAAATGCCCAGCTGTTGATGTTGTCAGAAAGGCGCATCGGATTTCAGGGACTTGTACTCACACTCCAACTGGACCATGCTGGTACAGTGTCAGCACGCAGATTCCAGAAAGTCCCACGTCCCTGTGAATTGGCTCACCTGGATTCCTCGCAGCGCAATCGGCGCATCTGTCGTTCCCAGGTACAGACTTCAAAAGATCCTGCAACATGCGCTCATTGCGAGCCTGCTGTCTCTTGCTGACGGCGCTGGCCATGTTGTAGAGAAAGTCCACGTGCCGACGTGGAAAGGGGTTAGGATGTTTCTAAGCAGTGAACGAGATTATATGCGACAAGTAGTACGCTAATTGTGGATGAATAGTGCTATTTGGTCGTGTCAAGTGGTCGGCATGGTTGCAGTGGGTTTGAAGAAATAGATGTGTACATGGTCAAGTACTGGCCAAACATGACCATGTCTTCGATCGGCGCGCTCCAGCCCGCTCCACCGCAGCTCATCATCCATGTGGCTGCCGAAAATCTTAGCCATCACATATCGCAGGCATCAATTCGTTGTTTTCTGATCAAGACCATATCCGATCTGCTCGTCTCTTATAAACTAGGCTTGAGATACTTGTCCAAGTCATCAGTTGCGATCATAGTTTCAGGGCGTGGTACAAACCACCGCAGACCGCAAGTCGGAATTCTCCGTCCGGCGACTTTCGATTGTACAACAGACTCCAACTTTTGAGCCTCGCCGCCGCCATACAGCAATACAGCAATGGTTCTACAAAGATTAGCGCGCTCAAGAAGCGCATGGGCTCCTTTGCTGGAGTCGCGCCCTCACGTACGTCTAATACTTAATCAACATACACCAACTATTTACTTACCATCTTTGCGCAGGCTAGACAATTTCACGCATCATCAATATCGAGACTCCACGAGGTTCCCAATCTGTCATACAAGGAACAGTTCGAGGCCAGAGGTGTTCCCGGTCTCCTTGATCAACCTGCCTACGATGTGGCATGGAGACAGAACATGGAACACCTTGTCGAACGACTGAACAAAGCCACCATGAGTAAATACCACCAGCACTGTCTACAAGGAAGCATTCATCTGACCCAATCGCTCAAAGATACCGACTTTGAACAGTCGTCGACCAAGCAGCTCATCCTCCAGTTCGCCCGCAATCCCCAATATGCCCCCGTCTTTGCAGCCGCCAGTATGGCCCACAACACACATTTCTTCTTCGACGGCCTGGGTGTTGGTATTGACAGCGAAAAGCTCGAAGCCTTTCCGACTCTCGAAAAAGCCCTGATTGCATCCTTCGGCAACATCGACACCCTCTGGAGGGTAATGTTGTCCAAGGCAAGCGCCATGACCGGCCCTGGCTTTGTCTGGCTCGTCCAAGCAACCAAGCGCTCCACCTCGTCAATCGGAAACAACACGCCCGAATTCAGACTCCTAGTTACCTACAATGCCGGTACCCCGTACGCTGAGGCTGGTGTTCGACAACAAGGTGCTGACCTGAGCACCTCCGAGGGCTACAACGGCTCTGCTGGTTCTTTCGGTCCTACATCGACTCGTGAAAGAGCAACCCCAAAGCTTCCTCCGGGTACCGAGCTCATCACTCCGGTACTCTGTGTGAGCACCTGGGAGCATGCATACTTGAGGCAATACGGTGTGGGAGGAAAGCAACAGTACCTGATCAATTGGTGGAAGGCTATCAACTGGGGAGCCGTCGACCAAAAGATGATCAAGCCCTCCGACAAGCCGAACGGCAAATTTGTAGAAAAGTAGCTCCCTTGTCATGTTCAAAATGTAATATAGCCATTCCCGTGTACGCTTTGCTTGCTTGTATTCTCGACTCTCAATATCCGGCCCCCGCTTGCTGTATCGTACATGTCATGAGTGGTGGGCACCGAGCTGCTTATTCCTCCATCTCGTCATCGTCTCCCTCGAGTGCCTTCTTGGCCAGACGCTCTGCCTCCTCACGCATCTCTTTCGGTACCTCCTCGTGTCTGCCCTTGGTGGGTCCATCAACCTTGCTGATCCACGTCATTTCCAGCTCAAACTCCTTGTCTTTGCTGTCCTCGTGTGCCACGTAGATGATTCTTGCCGCCTCCTTGACACCTTCCTCCAAGCTGATGCCGCCCTGATCGGGGGTGAGCTTCAGTTTCTCCAATTCCGCCTTGGCTGCTTGTCTGCCCTTGCCAGTAGCTGCGCCGTAGTATCCCCAGTACAGTCCAGATGGCTCGATCATGTAGAGGTATGGGCCACCCTCCTTTGCGTCGGGCATCTTGCCGCCACTGCCACTTGACGGACCGGAACCGACCTGTGCATCAACGGGCACTTCGAGCTCCGAGTCCCAACCACCGATGATGGCGGTGATGCCGAAGGGGCGGACTGATGAGTAGAGGGTGTAGGCTTGGACGTATGATCCCATGCGGTCGGCGAGGGAGGCGACGGGGATGGGCTGCTTGTAGAGAGAGCGCCATGATGAGGCCTCATCGCGAGCGCGAGTGACGAAGTGGCGACCATCGGGGAGAAGACCAGTAGAAACCTGGAAACAAGCATTAGCTGGAAAATATCGTAAGTAGGGTGGAAGTTGAACGTACAACACCAATGTTGCGATCGACAGTGGCTATCCTCTTGTTTGCATCCTTCTTCAACAACTTGGAGGTGACGAGTTTCTCCAGAGCCAGAACAACACCATCGCGACATCTGATACCAACGCAGGTACCGCCGTTCTCGACTGCCTTCATGGCGTATTCGACCTAGACGGCCGTCAGTTGATGGTTTCACAAGGATGAGTGTTGATGAGCTCACTTGGAAGTTACGTCCATCGGGAGAGAAGACTGAGTTGGACAGATCATAGCCCGTTCCTATCGAAGTCTTGACATGGGAGTTAGCAAAGAAACACGATGCGACATGTGATGCGGCGTTTACTGACCATGCTTGCGGTTGATGACGGTGTGGAAAGGAAGGCGAGTTATTCAGTGATGAGAAGCGGATACAGAGATTCAGATGAGGATGAATCGAGTGAGTGAGTAGAAGAGAAACAAGAGATTCGGATGCGCAGATGCAGGAATTAGGTGTTTGGCTGTCTATTCTGGATGTATCGACGCAGCTCTCCCGGATGGCGGACGAGCTCCATCTCACGGCGAAGACGCACGCCAAGCTCCGATACCCTGTCACCCTGTACCTCTCACTGGAGTCACCGATCTTCTGCACGATTGTTTTTACGAGATGCAGAGTATCTTGTTTATCATTTTTATCTATTCTCTGGATACACAACATCTTTGTTTGACAGATCCATTCGGTACGAGTGCATAACTATCTTCTACTTCCACTGCTTTTGTCCAACAATAAAGCCCATGTGACATGGTTCAAGCCTCTTCAGTCTTCAGATGACGATGCCCACCGTTTCCACCCACCAACTTTTCCCAACCCCGCCTCTCTCCATGACTTTCTTATATCATTGCATCTTCCAGCATTTCTCAGCGTAAATACCATAGACATCTCCCATTCTCGTATCATTCCATCTTACGACTACACTCTTTGTAGTTGGATTGCTCATTTACCCCGCCGCCCCCTTGGACACCGCTTGTTTCCACTCGATATTAGCCTCCTTCTAGGTGGAGCACGGTTGGGCAGAACTCGTCAGGTTGGAGCAATACCAGTCCGTTTTATTTCCATACACCGCGATCTTGATCATCCTTTTTCTTCGTTCGACATCGTTCCTTCTGTCTCACCCAAATTTCGCATCTCTTTCTTCAGCACTTTCGCATCTGCCTGATCCATACCCCTCTTGCCGGCGTTTCGCAGAACTCACCACCTGCAACACGTAAGGCGCAGGCGTTCTCTTCTGCGAGACGCAGTCGACTGACACTCTGCCCACAGCACAATATTAGCAGATCGACACCAAGCACATCACCAGTATCATCATGTCACAGTATCAACAGGACGAATTGGCTCGTCTCTTCGCCAACAACATGAGCTTGAATCACACCTTGCCTCAATCCACTCCCGACAAGCAGTTCCTCGGCCACACGTCTACCGCTCAGCCCATCTACTACAGCTCCCAGCACTACACTCCATCCTATTACATGCACGTTGCCCCAACGCCGGAACAACAGCAGGCAGTAGCACCCCGCGCAGACTCTCCCCTCAGTGGCAGCCCACTAGACAACCACAGTAACAGCCTCACACCCATCCATCTGGGGTCGATGCTGCGCAACCACGACATCGACCCCACCTCGCTGAGCCCTTCGCAAGTCAAGCTTTTCACCAACGCAGACTACGACCAGCGATTACGCCTACTCGAACTCTGGCGCATCTCTCCCCCACAGTCAGCAGACCACATGCAGCAAGAAACAAGCCTGGCACACGAAGAGCAGCTGGCATCGTTGCGCTACGAGGAGCGCATGCGTGGACAAGTTGACGATGCACAGGCTGAGCCTTATATGGAGTCGGGCTATGCCCACTCTGCTCACAGTGAGCCTGTGTATGCTTCTTGCTCTGGCGGCATGTGGCAATCTCAAGCTTCGCAGCAGGATCGCTCTGTCAAGGAGATGGAAGATGCATATGGTTCTTGGGCACAGGCGCGCAACTTCGAACAGCTGCAGGCCATGAATGATCAGGTTGAGCAGCAGCGCAGCTATGGTGGCTACCAATCTGCTGCACACGATGATGACGATATGGAGTTGTAGGCGATGTGTGTTCCACGAAGGAAGACGTCCGGTCCGGTTCGGTTCAGCACACAGTATTCTTCAGGGGGTGACAGGATACAATTACGACAGCATATGCAGGCGCAATCAAGGAGTACGGCAGAACACACAATGTAGCGCAAGATATCCTTATTTATTTTCAGGGGTTTCATAGTGAGCAAACCGCGAAATCGCAACTCTCTAATGTTTTACTCTATACGATCATTAACCTTCTACTTCTTCTCAGGGATCTCCTTAGCAGCCTCGTCATTAGTCTTTCCACCCAGCTGCTCCTTGACCTCTTCAACCTGCTCTTCAGCCGGGAAATCACTCTCCTCCACCTTCGCCCTCCCCTTCTCACTCTCTCCCAATCCACCTCCATTCTCCTCCGTCTCCTTCCACTCCACCAACTCCAAATCTCCACCCTCCTTGCTCGTCTCCGCAAAGTCAAAAATGCGATAATCAGCATTAGCATACTTACAAAGACTAATCGCACATCTCAAGAATCCCGAATGCGAGACCACAGCGATGACTTTTTCTTTGCGGGAGTGCAGGTTGCGGAGGCAGGATTGACCGCGAGCGATGGTTGCGGAGCGGGTGAAGGCGTAAGGACCGGTTTTTGAGGGCCAGAGGGGATCGACGGTGCTGTAGTCAATGTTGTTTGGGAATATTTGTTTCATGTTTGCGAGGGGGCTGCCTGTGTCGCAGGGTTTGTCTGAGTTTTCTGGGAGGAGGAGAGGGGTTAGTCTTTGAGCATTCAGAGACTGCGGTGGTTATGGAGGTATCGTGAGGCTGGGGTCATGGTGATTCTCTCAGGGATGTGGTTCCGCTCATGAAGCAGCCATTGAGATCCACAGTGTGTTGTCAGTGAGGGATCTTGTCCACTGAGAGCCTGTTGGATCATTGCTCTTCAGTAACCAAGATCTCGAATTGCAACTGTATTCAGCGTCGCAATGGTTCCAAGCAGTGCCTGCAATTCTCAGGAGATAGCAAACAGCACCGCTGTCCAGTGCGGACCGATTATCGGAGGGAGCGCGTTTGCAAGTCATGGGTTGGTGAGATGCTGACAAGTCCAGTACAGCTGACTCATGGGTGTTGAGTAAAGCCGTTCAAAGATCTTGAAATCCTTGAGAGTATCCAACGCTTTGCAGTAAAGCCTGGTCGAGAGCGACTGAGGCGTTTTGGTATATCCATGTATAAACAAAAGCGATCGACACGCTGGAGTAGAAGTGCCGAGCAGAACATTTGCATCAGTGCCCAAAAATAATTCAACGGTCAACGGTGCTGCGCCTGCATCGGCTTTTCATGCGTGTATAGGCTAGAAACGGCTATACAGCCTGTCAAATCTCGCGATGGGATTTGAGCTGATGCAAACAAATGGAACAAAGCAGAAATAGGAGAACGATCGTTTACCTTGCCATAGAGCGTCAGCTTCTACCGGGACACCTCTTTTGATGAGCCAATCAAGTCCAAGGACGGTGGTCTCCAAGGTACGATGCATGGGGCTAGTGATTATGCGCTCGACCTTGTCGGCGAGCGGCAGATGCTGGCGAAGGTGCTGCTCGAGCGCGCGGCATTGCTGCCGACCCAAGTCAGAGAGCTCCGGGTCGGGGATGTCATATTCTTGTGCAGGACGTCAGGCAAGATGCATTCAGAGACGCCTCAGCGATGAAGGAGAGCACTTATGATTGACGTTGTGCAGTGCTTGGCCATGTCTGATCAGGATGACGGTGGGAGGCATTGCTTTTAGGAAGTGGTGTGGTTGTCTGCTTGATCGTGTAGACGGATGAATGATAGACTCTAGGAAACAAGAATATGATAGCACTTTGTTGTTGATGGAAAGAAGGACAGCTTTGAGCTTCCACAGCGCGGGCCCAACCTAACTTCTGCTGGGTGACAGGCGTTTTTGTTTTTCTCGAAGGGTGACGACGAGATGCAAGCTTGAGCCCCAGCGCAACAAGCCCAAAGAGGCTCAGACCGACGAATTGGCCAATGCTTTGAGGTCGAAAGGTGTTTACAGGGCACAACAACAACCGAGAAACGAGATGCTAGCATGCTGGCTCGAATTCAATCGGCACTTAAAGGCCTTCTGATCAATAATAGGGCGAAGGGCGCAGACGTCAATAGCAGATGGAGGTGAAGCGTAGGCTATTTTTGAGTACATGCCCGCTTGGCACCCCAGGTATTTTACGGTCGGGATCACCGAGTGGCACCATGTCGGGATGGCGACGGTATTTATATGCAGGAACACGAGAGACACAAGCCAATTGAGAGGGCTGTGATGGAGTTGAAGGGTATGAGCTGCTAAGTATGGTGGTCGGATGGCAGCTAGTCAGGCGTGCAGGCACAGGGAAGAAACAGAATTGGAGGGCTGGTCTGAAACAAGGGACCTGGATCAGATTGCCTGAGAAACAGCTCTCTCTGGGGACTGTATTTTGGGGCCGTGCTTATAAAGAGCTCGTTGCTTGCCCCTTCCGCCAACTCTCATTTTCCCTCTCTGCTCCTCCATTGATTCACTCCATATATCTTCTTTTCGCTTCTTAATAGCTCCTGCATCTGCCAGGCTTATAGACATCACGAAGCTTGCGACCCATCTGCTTTCATTTCATACTCAAGTGTTGAGGATACCCTGTACACTATTTACACGACAAGATGTGGTGAGTAAACAGACCGGAATCAGCAACAACAAGGCCGAACGAGTGACAGAAGGAGGTGCTAACGACGATTAACAGTGGCATTTTCGGCTACGTCAACTACCTGGTGGAGAAGGACAGAAAGACAATTCTTGACACTCTCGTGAATGGTACGTCTCACGCGACCCCTGACTTCGGACAAGAGTCACAGCAAGCGCATTCGGCTGACGCATAGCAGGTCTTGCGCGTCTCGAGTACCGTGGATATGATTCAGCTGGTCTGGCAATCGACGGAGACAAGAGAAACGAAGTGTTCGCTTTCAAGGAGGTTGGCAAGGTCGCCAAGCTGAAGCAGCTCATCGAGGAGGAGAAGCCCGATCTTACAAAGGTCTTTGACGCACACGCCGGTATTGCCCACACTCGTTGGGCCACCCACGGTCCCCCTTCGCGTGTCAACTGCCACCCCCACAGGTACGCAAGAAAGAGCTGCAGCAGAAACATACACAAGTCTAATACGTGGTTCCCCACAGATCCGACCCCAAGTGGGAGTTCGCCGTCGTCCACAATGGTATCATCACCAACTACAAGGAGTTGAGAGCTCTGCTCGAGACCAAGGGCTTCAGATTCGAGACCGAGACCGACACCGAGGCCATCGCAAAGCTGGCCAAGTACATCTTCGACGAGCACCCGAACATCGATTTCACCACCCTCGTCAAGGCCGTCATCAAGGAGCTCCAGGGCGCCTTCGGTCTGCTGCTCAAGTCAATCCACTTCCCCACCGAAGTTGTCGCTGCCCGCAAGGGTTCTCCCTTGGTCATTGGTGTCCGCACACAGAGAAAGATGAAGGTCGACTTTGTCGATGTTGAGTTCGGTGAGGATGGCCCTCTCCCCGCTGAGGCTGCTTCCCAGAACGTCGCATTGAAGAAGTCCAACAACCTCCTTGCTCCTCCTGACAAGAGCCTGCTCCACCGCTCTCAGTCGCGCGCTTTCTTCTCCGAAGACGGTGCTCCTCAGCCCATTGAGTTCTTCCTGTCCTCCGACCCATCCGCTATTGTCGAGCACACCAAGAAGGTCCTTTACCTCGAGGACGACGACATTGCCCACATTCACGACGGTCAGCTGAACATCCACCGTCTGTCCAAGGACTCTGGCGCCTCCAACGTCCGTGCCATTCAGACCATTGAGATTGAGCTCCAGGAGATCATGAAGGGCCGCTACGACCACTTCATGCAGAAGGAGATTTTCGAGCAGCCCGAGTCGATTGTCAACGCTATGCGCGGTCGTCTTAACACCGAGAACAAGACCATCACTCTTGGTGGTCTCAAGCAGTACATCACCACCATTCGTCGTTGCCGCAGAATCATCTTCATCGCTTGCGGTACTTCGTTCCACTCGTGTATGGCTGTTCGCGGTGTTTTCGAGGAGCTGACTGAGATTCCCATCTCGGTCGAGTTGGCCTCTGACTTCCTTGACAGACAGGCCCCTGTCTTCCGTGACGACACTTGCGTTTTCGTTTCTCAGTCTGGTGAGACTGCCGACTCCCTCTTGGCTCTCCGTCACTGTCTCGAGCGTGGTGCTCTGACCGTCGGTATTGTCAACGTTGTCGGTTCGTCCATCTCGATGATGACCCACTGTGGTGTCCACATCAACGCCGGTCCCGAAATTGGTGTCGCCTCGACCAAGGCCTACACCTCTCAATTCGTCTGTATGGTTATGTTCGCTCTGTCTCTTAGTGAGGACCGTGCTTCCAAGCAAGCCAGAAGAGAGGCAATCATGGACGGTCTTGGCAAGATATCTGAGCAATTCAAGGAGATTCTCCAGCAGGATCAGGACATCAAGAACTTGTGCCTCAAGTTCAAGAACCAGAAGTCCCTGCTTCTCCTTGGTCGTGGTGCTCAGCACGCCACTGCTCTCGAGGGTGCTCTGAAGATCAAGGAAATTTCCTACCTTCACTGCGAGGCTGTCATGTCTGGTGAACTCAAGCACGGTGTGCTTGCTTTGGTCGACGAGTCTCTTCCCATTGTCATGATCCTCACCCGCGACAGCCTCTTCGCCAAGTCATTGAACGCTTACCAGCAGGTCATTGCTCGCAAGGGCCGCCCCATTGTCATTTGCAGCAAGGGCGACAGCGAGTTCCCTGGTGACAAGACCGACAAGATTGAGGTTCCCCAGACCATTGATGTTCTGCAGGGTCTGCTCAACGTCATTCCTCTTCAACTCATGGCCTACTGGTTGGCCGTTGCTGAGGGCTTGAACGTCGACTTCCCCAGAAACTTGGCCAAGAGTGTCACTGTCGAGTAGATGCGGCATCTCTCTTTACCAAGATTTAGCACAGAACTCTTTCTCGTTTTTATTGCATGGGAGCTCGGATGAAGGTCATGGGGAGTTGGGAAACAACCGGAGTATACATGGAAATGGGGTCATCAAAGTCTGTCTGTCTCTTTGCTCTCAGGTGTTTACCAGAGAATATATCGAAAATGCATTTAAACTTCACTCTTCTAGTGCCGCGGACCGTGAGCTCAGAGCTGTCCTTTTGAAGGGATCCAAAGATATGTCATCATACTGTGGCATGTCCTAACAGGCTTACCAAGCACATAAAGTGGATTATGAGCGGCCGAGTTCCTCATTCAGAATCTGTGAGGCGTTAGAATGTGTCCTATCGCTGCTCTCTATGCCGGAGGTACCATCCGGAGCCTCAGCCCCACTTAACGACGTCACTAACCTAGCATCCAATAACGAATATATTTAATTCGAGCCTCCTCTGCCTTCTCGAACAACTATAAATTTCGAATCGATTTCATAAAACATAGCAAAAATGGTCAACATCTTCATTACAGGAGCCACTGGTTACATTGGCGGCGACACGCTATATGAGCTTTACAACAAGCACCCCGAGTACTCATACACTGCCTTGGTTCGCACACCTGAGAAGGGCAAGTCAGTGACCGACAAGTTCCCCAAGGTCAAGATTGTACAAGGAGACAATGACAGCAGCGATCTGCTGAAGGAGGAGGCTTCCAAGGCTGACATCGTTATTCGTAAGCTGAACCAATGCTTGTGCCAATACATCGTTTACTGACTTGACAGACACCGCGGATGCTTCTGACCACGAGGGAGCTGCAAAGGCTATTGCTGAAGGTCTTGCTTCCGGTCACAGTGCTTCCAAACCCGGATACTGGCTTCACACTGGTGGCACCGGTATCTTGACCTACTTCGATTCATCGGCCGACAAGTTTGGCGAACATACCGACAAAGTCTTCGATGACCTCGATGGTGTGGACGAACTCATCAACCTCCCTAAGGAAGCCTTCCACAAGAACGTTGACGAGATCGTCATCAATGCTGGCACAAATGCTGGTAGTGCTGTCAAGACTGCCATCGTCTGCCCTCCCACCATCTACGGTGATGGCCGTGGTCCTTCCCTTACCCGTGGCCGCCAGGTTTATGAACTCGCCAAGAGTGTCCTGGAGATCCAAGCTGGCCCCCTCATTGGCGGCGGCAAGGCAATGTGGAACAACGTACACGTCCACGACCTTTCTCGCGCCTTTGTACTGCTCGTCGAGGAAGCAGCAAAGAACAACACCGACCCCAAGCTCTGGGGCAGTAATGGCTACTACTTCACCGAGAACGGCGAGCACGTCTGGGGAGAATTGAGCAAGGTTGTTGCTGAGAGTGCTAAGCAGCAAGGTTTCCTCAAGGAGGTCAAGATGGAGCAGATGGACATGGAGACAGCCAAGAAGACAGCTGGCTTCGAGGCCGTCAGTTGGGGCTGGAACTCCAGAGGTAAGGCCAGAAGATTCAAGGAGGTGCTCGGCTGGAAGCCTCAGGAGAGAAGCATTGAGGACGAGGTGCCGACCATTGTCAAGAACGAGCACGAGAGATTGCAGCAGGAGAAGAAGTAGAGTGCTAGCAGTGGCTCGTCAAGGACATATGAATTTACGCTATCCGTAGTCAAACCCTAATGAAATCTTCATGACTATTCCCCTCGTCTCTCTATCGCATCGTATCTACAATGTCTTAATATAGAAGACATCCACTCCATCTGCTGAAATCTGTCACGCGCATGCTGTAGAAATGCACATTCCAGCCCTGCATTTTTGGATCCTGAGCTCTTCGATAACGTGATATACCCATCATACTCCCAAAACAGACCGTCACGCGGCTACGTCGAAGGTTGGCGGATGGAGGACTGTTCCTGAGGAAGCGTGAAAAAGAGCCAAAGGCCCATCTGTTTTGAAAGTAATGTACAATCGTGGTATGCCGATACAAAGTCCCCCCAATGATTAACGCCGATTTGTGCAGATTGATGGCAAGGAAAGTAAGGATCGAAGAACAGTTTAGTTCTTGGGCCACTTCTTCCAACCTCTTCCGTGACCTCTCTCCTTCCAGTGACGGATCATCTCGGGCATAGCAACCATAGCCTTCTCGCGCTGTTCCAATCTGCCCTTGAGCGTACGCTCCCACATCTTTCCCTTGACCTTCTGACCAACACCAGTTCCCTTGACGCGAAGACCGTGCTCGGCACGACGGCGAGCGACCTCCTCAGGCAGCTTGTGTGTGTATGGCAGCAGAGAGACGACGTTGTGCTTGATGGCGAGCTTGATGATCTCGGATTGCTTGCGGAGAGAAAAAGAGGCGGGCTGCCACCTTTGAGTGATGGGGTTCTTGAACGGCATGAAAGGGTTTTCGAATTGCAGCGGCGATTCCAAAACGGCGTTCTCTGGGATTGAAGTAGGGATGTTCGCATTTGCGTCGGCCGAGGAAGTGTTGGCGGCGATGGTTGCACCGGTAGCAGATTGTGAGAGAGCCGGCGGCGGGTAGCGCTTGAAGAAGTTGAGGAGTCGTGGAGGAAGTGATTGTGCAAGTCGCACATGCTCTGGGTTGATTGTCGCCATATCGTCTGCAATGTCTGGTCTGACCTCGTCGGCGCGGAAAGAGCGATTCAAGGTCTCGAGATGGAATTGGAGAATCTAAGCGGGATTTGCCGTTCTCCGGCCGCGAGCTCCCAGTCGGCGGCGTCATGGTCAGTGTCCGCCCGCGTGCTTGAGTGCCTGCCCAGCTAGAACAGCTTCACAGCATCCATCTCGAGCAATCATTCAACCTTGTGTCTCTGTCTCGTCAACTCTGTCAGGCCGCGCCTTCCACATCGACCTCTCATCCCGATTTCACTACCTCCTCCACTAATCCTCGTCTAATACATTCGTCACAAGCATGGTGAGTAGATGCATACCGCGGCCACCTTGAATGATTGCAGCTAATCACAACCATCTAGTCGAACCCCTTCTCAATAAGTCCGTCGTACCCTCGCCATCCTTCACTGATCTTCGACTAATACCTCGTACAGACGGCGGTGCCTGTGTTGCCATGGTCGGCAAGGACTGTGTCGCCATCGCCTGTGATCTCCGCCTCGGTCTCCAGGCCTTGACCGTTTCCAACAACTTCCCCAAGATCTTCAACTATGGCGACGTATATCTGGGCTTGACTGGTCTTGCCACCGATGTCCAGACTGTCAGCGAGCTGTTCCGTTACAAGGTCAACATGTACCGCCTGCGCGAGGAGCGCCAGATCTCGCCTCAGACCATGGCCAACCTCGTCTCATCCTCCCTCTACGAGAAGCGTTTTGGTCCATACTTCATCAGCCCCGTCATTGCTGGCATCAACCACACCACCGGAAAGCCCTTCATCTGTGGCTTCGACAGCATCGGCTGTATCGACTTTGCGAAGGACTTCATTGTCAGCGGAACCGCCAGCGATCAGCTCTTCGGTACTTGCGAAGGATTGTGGGAGCCCGATCTTGTACGAACCGCCATCTGCATACCTTGAAGAAGGGTCATTTACTGACATACACGACAGGGCCCTGAGGACCTCTTCGAAACCATCTCACAAGCTCTGCTCAACGCCGTCGACCGTGATGCTCTATCAGGTTGGGGAGCACACGTATACATCATTGAGAAGGACAAGGTCACCAAGAGACTGCTCAAGGGCAGACAGGATTAAACAAGGCCGGACCAGGTGCGAATCAGACCACGGTCGGTAAGCGCACGTACGTATTCCCTGTACAACACGAAGGAGGGCATTGGCATTGCGGACGGCGCTCAGGAGTTGAAAGGCCGCCATCACATGCGCGGCTGTCACGTTACGTCTTTCTTAGGTTCTTCTCATGAAATTTACGGCCCAAATCATGGCTTCTCAACATTTTTCCGCCATTCTCCTTTCTTGCTCGTTTCTCGTTCGCTCCACATCCATCCAACTCCGTTTCTGATGTGTCAACAGGTCGCTTGCTTGATCGATCATGCTCACGCGGCGTTGTCGACCAACTGTTGGGGCACTCACAATTCTTTGAACCACATGCAACCATTAACCTTAACTACCACTCGCATACCATTCAACACCTATTCAAGTCAATTTAACCGCCCAATAGATCTGGCAGGGTTTGTATCCGGCCACGGTAGCCGAAGTCTCCGCAGATTTTCCTGAGGTGTGTACACCGGCGCCTAACTCCTGAGCGCTTATATGAGACTCTCATAGGAATGTATCACATAATGCTCATACAAGCTTTTGACAAGCAACGACTAATGTTGGTGGCACTGTACTGGTCTTGCTGTTGGTTGTGGTTGTGGTTGTGATGGACGACTTGCCGCGAAAACTCTCAAGCACGTAAAGACCAGACTTCGCGTCTACAGTTGCTGCCTTTGGCTAATGTCTGCACGACCAATGCGATATTGATGTCTTTCTCACGGGTCTACTCCCCTGCGTTGTCGATCTACCCGCTTTCGTCATTCTTGCAACAACAAATTGCAGTATGCTGTATTGCTCGATTTGTCTGACATGCCAGGGTTTGGCTGGGCCCCCTGTTTGTGCACGTTGGCACAGGCAATGATCGAAATGCCTTCCCTATGCAGCTCTCAGGTGACCTTTCTTGCATGCTGCCATGCTGTATGGCGTCCAGCCGTGCCAACGGCTTTGCATATACACCCATCTTGTCACTCAGGGCGTGGCCCGGCTGCACGGCTGTGCCACGCGAGAATATCGATGAAGATCCTAGGGCCTTCCACCTTGCGTGAACACCTCGGCAGAATAGCTTTCCGTGTCATGGTATCTCTGCCTAGTCCAGCACTTTGGGACTCCAACACTCTCTCAAGCTAGTTCACCCCGCCCAACAACCAATACAGCATTCTGCCCCTCTTGGCTTGGAAATGTCATATGGTTACTCCTATCTTGCTTTATGCTGTGAACTCTACCATGCTCTTGGGGAAAGAACTTTGGGATAGCTCATTGCTAATTGCCAACAGTAAGTTGCTCTAATGTGGTTGGTGAGAAGTCCCCGATGCAACATCTTCTTCTAGGCTTCAGGACTCATGTCTGTTGTACTGCGTGAAGATATATAGGAGCGAATGTCTTCTCTTGCATCCTTCTTGTACATCAGGAAGACCTTCATCAAGGACAACAGATCAATTCGTTCATCGCCGCTGTTCTCAATCTGTTTAGGAAGTCACCCCCACTCCCACCTCCTTCAAGCACTCCTCGCTGCAGCTCGATCCGGTCCACAAACTCGATTATTCTGTCAACCCAAGTAGAACCGATTCGACATGACTACACCCATGACTCCTCAATCCCAGGCCAATCCTCAGTCAAGCCCACCGTGAGCATCACCCTCTGCACAATCCTCAACAGACCGATTCGCTAACACAATTATAGCCGCATCTTGACTGCCGTCCAGACCAAGATAGCATACAACGTGGGAACACTGAGTCCGACCTCTCAAAAGCATGCTCAAGAAGGCCTCTGCGATGGCAGAATGTCAATGACCCGCTGCTACAAGCACGAAGATGACTATTACTTCGAACTGCAAGAAAAAATCCGCGTCAAGGTTTCTGACGAGGAAACTCCTACCTGCTCGAGTTGCTCAAACTCTGATGGTCGTGCCTGTCGACACATTTGGTGGGTCAATGATCAGATCTTGAACACCAAAGTTGCTCCTCACGATAAATCTCGCGCTCAATACGAAATCTCTCGTGATGGGCAGGCTGCTCGTGAGAATGGAAGAGCAAGTCAAGAGAAAGAAGGAGAACCTTTCATGTTTTACGACTATCTGGATGAGACGGAGCTTCCTAGGGTTGCAAAGCTCGGAGGTTGGTGGATGCAAGACCCCTCAGATCGACGAGATTTGATGTTGGTCGAACAAACCGCCGCAAACATTTTGTCGGCTTTTGAGCCTTGTGGTATTCTGTCCAAGCAGCATGGTCAAGACAATTTTGAGATGTTGCAGCGCGAGTCGCAGTGAGTTTGACCTATCTTTGCACTGACATCTAACATTGCCGTGATCTGACTTGTTGCAGAGCACTCTTTGCACGATACAGAAACGAAATGATCAGACAGGTCAAATCGGCCCCTTTCCTGCTCATCGCTCTGGGAGTAGCCGTACCCGAAGCCGAGCGAGACTTGCTCCATCTCACGAAAATCCACAGCCGCATCGAACGTATCTTTTTCGACTTCGGATACTGGAGAGTGATCCGCTCGCCCAACGAGAGCAATCTCGATGCGACCGCAGAAGCCCTCCATAACGAGATTGGCTACCTACAGTCCTTTGTCCTAGATCCCCGTCACTATGGTAAGATGGGAATTTCTCTTCAGGGCAGAATCGTTGGTATTCTGCTTTACACTCTAGAGCAATTGATTGTCCATGCTGCAGATGTTCATGACAGTGCTGCTGTGACTACACCGCAGTACTCCGGACTCAGTCTCAAGGATAGGAGCTTGCTCCATAAGATGATTGACCCGACCTCGCAGAGCATGTTTGCACTCAATGTGCTCGGTAAGCTTGGCCAGGAAGTGTTGCACAATGAGATGGTCCAGGAAAGGGCTGAAAGGCTTGCGGATCTACTTAGAAACGAGCCCGTGCCAGAGGTATACATCCAGGAACTGGAAAAACTCGTTGGACTTGTCAGATGATTCCAGGAAGAGGCGGCATAGTCTTGCGGAAATCTCCCTTGTTCCTTCCCTTTTCTTTTGTACATCTCTTGCTTTGCTTCTCAGGCGTTTGGATCTTTTCATCTTCTCCACTTAATATATATGTTCGTCTTTCCTTTAGACTATATCTGGTTCATAGCCAAGAATATCAACTATCCTTTGTTGAATGAGCTTCGGCTTCCAGCTGCTCCTTTCGCGCTTTGAGATCCTTCAAGCATTTGATATCGGCATAACCTTCAGGCATTATATCATTCCAGTCCGGATTGACAGGTATCCGACAAGCATGGCAGAGATAGCTATCGTTGTCCGTGGATTTCCACCACACTTTGTTGCCTCCCCGTCTCGTCCACGCACAACCAGTGCAATAGTGCTCGGTCGATCGATCGTAGCAAACAGGCCGATAGGTCTTCCAAGGCAATTCATCGCGAAACCATGGCAAATTGCGTATCCAATGCCTCAAAAGCTGACTGAAACGATAACGCTGGCCTTGCTTGCACTTGTCACGCCAAGCTTTGGCAGCATTGAGCTTCTTTGCCCGGAACACTGGATCACTGCGGTACCGAAGGTTGTGTGTTTGTCGAGAACGATCTAGGTAATCTCTAAGAGCCTTTGGATCCAGGCGGAGGAGGTCGTATTGTGCTTTTGAGGTATGATGTGGGTGGGAGAGAGAAAAGCAGCGAGAGAATGATGGTGGCCAGAGTGAGGGCCTGGATATTCCGAGTGTTCTCAAGAAGACCGAGTTCATGGTTAAATGGAAATGACTGCGTCAACGATCTTTCCTTGGATTCAAAACGCAAAATTGATGCATGTCATGAATTTGGCTGAGGTGTTGATTGTGAATGTGCAGTACAGAGGGCAATGCACGTGAGAAAGGAGGGACGGTAAACGCCAAGACAATTTCGAGCGTCATTCGTTGTGGCCTTGCAGCAACTTTTGAGTCACGAACAACCGCATCCTTTGTCTACCCAGATATCGCCTTCTACACCTCACTAAACGCATTCTTTGGACTAGATAGACCCCGCAATCATGGCTGATATTGTCAGTAGCGTCGGAGCGCATGTTGGAAAAGGGAAAATCGGCTGACGGAGTGAAATATAGGAAGAGCGCAAGCCGCGCAAGTCGGTCGCCTTCAGCGAGGGCACCACCATCGTCGACAGCAACGGCGAGGTCACCGAGGCCACCGAGCAGCATGGCGACAAGTCGAGCGCCGAAGCTCACTCTTCCGGTACGATCAAGAAGCTCCCCGCAGCCCAAGAAGCACAAGAAGAGGACACCAGCTCACCAGCCACCGCGCCAGCAGAAGGAGGAGTCGATGAGATGACCGCCATGTTCGAGGGCCTGGCCAAGAAGAAGAAGAAGTCATCCAAGAAGGAAAAGTCCGCCGACGACGCAGAGGCACCCGCCGCCGACGCCGAATTCGACCCCTCCGCCCTCAAGAAGAAGAAGAAGAAGGCCAAGAAGGTCGAGGCCGACGACTTTGAGGCCAAGCTGGCCGAAGCAAACGCCAACGAGGACGCCAACGAGAACGAGGAGCCCGTCGTGCAACAATCTACCAGCCAGGAGGGCGACTTGGAGAAGGGAACCGGCATCTGGCAGCACAGCAACACCACACCCATCGAGTACCCTCTGCTCCTCACCCGCTTCTTCTCTCAGCTCAACCACCACAATCCCGATCTTGCCTCTAGCGGTGGCAAGTCGTACAAGATCCCCCCTCCCCAGTGCTTGCGCGAAGGAAACAAGAAGACCATTTTCGCAAACATTTCCGAAATCTGTCGCCGTATGAAGAGAACCGACGAACACGTCACTCAGTTCCTGTTCTCCGAATTGGGTACTTCTGGTTCCGTTGCTGGTCAGGGCCAGCTTGTTATCAAGGGTCGTTTCCAGCAGAAGCAGTTGGAGAACGTCCTGAGAAGATACATTGGTGCGTCAAACTCTCCCTTGTCAAAAACTCCAATTTTTTGCATTTCTGTTTCTCTACAAAAAGGACACTGAAAGCTAACACACTACCCAAACAGTCGAGTACGTTACTTGCAAGACCTGCCGCTCGCCGGATACCGAGCTCAACAAGGGTGAGAACCGTCTCTACTTCGTCACCTGCAACTCGTGCGGTTCCAGACGTTCAGTCTCCGCCATCAAGACCGGTTTCTCGGCCCAAATCGGCAAGCGCAGAAGACAGCAAGCTTAAACGAGCGATATGTATATCCTTCACGTCTCTCCTTTTTCTTTCTCTCCCTCTGCCACGCAGTCCACCACCCAAAAATTTCATGTTTTTTCTATCTTGTTGGTAGCGTCACGCGGAAATGGATTTTCAGTTTGTCCAGCCTTGAAACGTCGGTGCGGCGCTTGACTTCATTGTCAAACTCGTCTTCCAAAGCGCTAGTCCCCTGAGGATCCGCGTCAAAGACGACGGGCCAGCGTGTGGGGACGGATGAAGTCTTTACGGGGAGTTGTATCAACGTGGGCGCGCTCTCGTCCTCGAAGCTGTTTTCGCGTAAAATGACACACAGGTCGCGCTGGAAGGGACGGCAATTGTAATGAAAAGTCGTAAACAGTTCATCTTCGTTGAGTCTGTGTTGCAAGAAGCAAGTGATGCAGTAGTGTGCCAATGTCTTTGTGATGTCGTTTTCGTTTGGCAGGTGCTTGTATGCGTAAGCTAGTGCTTTGCAGAGATCGTTGGGCGGGCCTGGGTAGCTGGTTGAAAGCTCCAATTCAAGGAATATACGTGCTTTGACCATTGTTTTCAGACTGCTGATGTCGTAGACGGAGGCTAGGTGGAAGATCTCTATGTGTAGTAAGACGGACATCTGGTCGTGGAGACAGTCATTGGGTATGTAGTGTTCGCATGTGTAGATGTGTCGGAGCATGCATATCACGGCCGCAAGGGATGTATCTTCGATCGAACATTTCGGTCCGCTTCTAGACTCCTCGAAGCTGAAAGCCAGTACCGGTGAGACCAGTGCTATTGTTACCAAGTTCAGGTTCTTCAGCACTGTAGTCTTATGCGTGTACGGGTCCATGACTGTCAGAGTGCCTTCACCTCCTTCGGCGTGCATGGACAGGAAGGAAGTGTCGTCTACTGTTTGCATCTCTCTCGATTTTCGCATGACAGACAGCGGAGGGTCTGCAATATAGCTGTCCTCCGCATCTGGGATACCACGGCCTCGTTCACCTCCATATCGATCCAACGATTCGACGAGACGTTGGCGAGAATCCTGGGTGAGCGGATGGTCTCCTCCAACAATCTCAGGTGGTGAGTCTTGGAAGCGATCAATCAGAACATGTTCTTGCTCAGCGCCTGGAATGGTACTGTCTCTCGGGTTCGCGTAGTGCTCTGGTGGGCGTTGAGCTCCGCGGGAGTGGGTGGCCCGTATCTTTTCCGCAATAGCGTTATACCGTAAGTCCGCGGCGCGGTCTCTTTCGAAGTCGTCTTCTTCCTCTTCGTGCTTGCGTGAGAATGCACGACGTCGAAGTGTTGATTGGGCGAACCTGTCGTCGTCTGCAGTCCAGCCGAAGTAGTCGTTATCGACGCTTGCTTGTCCGGGTTGATGAGCAGGAACAGACGGTAGCTGTAACTCTTCCTCGTTCATGTTATCGTATTCACGGTACCACTGCAGCCTAGAGTCCAGCTCTCGGAAAGCGTCGAGGTTGTTCAATTGACGCATGCGCTCCCTGGCAGGTGGTTTAGGCGGCATTTTGTGAATAGATTGGAGCACGAAGGGCTTCATGGTGGAAGTGTTTGGAGGAACGAAAGTCTTTAAAGGAAACAGAGAGAGCTGTGGATTGTTGAAAACGCTCAATCCTTCTTACCTATTGGTGTGCAGCTAGGCAGCCGTCAGGGTGTGGCATGTGATCAGAGGTACGGCTCAAGGTACCCAATGAGCTTGTCCTCCCTATCCAAAATCTACGCATTCGTACAAGATCTACGGCTGCATATCGGTCAGTCTATTCCTGAGTCTATTGTTGTTGAATTGATGATGATTCAAAAGCTCATGGTTTGCGGTGTTGTTTAGAGGCAGCAGTTGTGGTGGCGGTCTTGACAGGGTTGCGGCTCGATACCGTAGCGTACGATCTCATCAAGCCACCGAAGATCTGAGCGGAGAAGACATCTGCTGTAATACGTGAGAACTTATTGTAAGAAACACTCTTGTTGCCTCGATGGCCCAAAAGCGCCCAAGACACGTCTTGAAGAAATGTTGACCTACCCCTCGATTGCATCCCACGATCCCACGGTGCTCAAGGATGACGAAGCTTGGCGGCACCCTCGCTACCGACGACAGTTACGTTGAATTGGGATGCATACAGTACTCAAGTCCTCTTGTCTGTCAGCCTCAACTACATCTTCCGCTCTTCTGAATCATCATCAGTCCATTCATAGCTCAATTGATCCATCGCCCAACCGAATTAGCGACCGAGAACAAGCTTCATCTTTTGCAACTACGACACAGTATGGGCTGGTACTCACTCCTGCCCACGCATTTGAGCGACATTGAAGGATGGATCTCTAGCATCTTTGTACTATTCACCTGACTCCCGAGCTATGAATTAGACTAACTGATGTCGACACAGATGTTACTCGGCGTTGTCACGATAGGGCCATGGGCTCTCCTCCTTGTCTACGACCTGCTCTTCTACGTCTACCGCTCCTGCGCATACCACATCCCATTCATTGGCGGCAAAGCTCAAGGAAAGAGAAGGCCACGAGCTCCCAGCCTTACCGAAAGGCCGAGTGGTCAACGACGTGACGCTCCGAAGGTGCCGATACCTGCCGCGACGACGGGCACACACCAACACGAAGAAGGACTCGAGAGAAGACGTACAGGAAACAGCTGAGATGGTGGGAGGATTTTAAAGAGCACAGTATTGAATGGCACAGATAAAAGGCCTGGCGCTTTTGGCACGGAGATGCAGCACTACGAATATGAGGACGAGCCTTACGAAAGACCTTGATGGTTGCAACATCGGTACCTTCCTATTCAGCATGAGAACGACTATCACGAAACAAGACAATGACTTTCGCAAATCAGAAGGAGTGGTGCATTACATCTTGTTCATTTCTCTCGTGGTCATCATGTCTCAATTAATCTAAACAGCCTTCTCACCAGCCTTCTGCCTGAACCAGTCTCTCAACCACGCTCCCTCTTCCAGATCATGGATGTTCTGGCCTCTGGGACCCAACAATGAGAAGAAGGAATGATACTCGGTCAATAGCTCTTCTCGCCTCCTCTCAAACTCATCACCCCTGAACTCTTCACCCCAACCACAGTCCTGGAACAGTTGGCGCTTGCAGGCAAACGTGTTCTGGACTGCTTTTGCAACCTCGAGTTTGGAGTCCAGTGGTGCTAGTGGAGCTGGGGGCGGTGCAGGTACCTCGGGAATGGGGCAACCATATTCGATGGCTGTATCGCGCAGCTGCTGGGCACTGGCGTGCCGCATGGACAAGATCTTCTGCCGTAATGCCTTGTTGTCTGGCGCATTTTGCTCGACTCCGTCCAGGACCATCCCGATACCCCAGCCTTCTGGTTGTACTTCTCGGGTCGGGGAATGCTCTATCGCGATCCTGTGCTCGGCAGCCAGTTGCTTGAGTTCTTCGACGCTCATGGCGCTCGTGGTACCCGATCGCTCTCGGCCTGATCTTAGCGCCGCATTCAAGGCAGGTATCCTCATTCGTGCTGCCTCGATGTGCTGTTTTAACTTGGCGCGTTCGTCTCTTAGCATCTCCGTCTCTCCGGCGTTTTCTTCGTAGCGGTTACCAGCACCTACGCCGGAGAGAAGGCTTGGTCGCGCGTGTAAATTGAGTGTCTGGTAGCATTCGCCTTCATCGCGCCATGGAATCCAGTCCAGACTGAGTACCTCGTTGCGTAGAAGATTCCATGACTCTTCCGTAGCTCGATTGGGTTGATGCTCGTACTCTGTGTGTTCGCTCTTCGAGGCCCAGCGTCTCATTCTCTCTGTAGCCAATTTGGTCAGCTGGTGGACATCGCTGTCATTTGCGTTGCCGACTTACGATCTCTTGTGTCGTACATGTATTCCGTGCCCCACCCCCTCCCGCAAAACGTGATTTTGAAGGCCCACGCTGGCAGTCCTGTCTCGCCACCGCGAAGTGGTTGTCTTGATGTCGCTATTGTGTTGTCCCATTCGTGACCCTCGAGGTACGACATGGCACCACTATCTGGCGCTATCGGCACACCCTCCTCTTGATCTGACCAGTACTCCAGTGCTTCGTTCGACGGGTAGGGTAGTAGTTCCATGAGAGCGATTGCCTCTGGCACGAAACCAGCAGCTTGTAATTGTTGAACGGCCACTGCTGGTTTGCCGGAGACACCGTAGGGAGGGTAGAGTACTTCATCTTCGCGAAGGTATCGCATCTCGATCAATGTGGCGTACATCGCATTTAGGCCATTGATGAGGTCGGCGTGACGCTTCGCTACCTCTTGAAGTATAGCGGTGTGGATGTCCATGCTTCCGAGCACGGGTGAGTCAAACATGGCTTGTTGATAACAAGTCTCTGTGGTGAGGGTTGTCATCAAGTCGTTGTGGGGGTGTTCGGTAGCTGTATGAGAAAAAAATGTAGGTAACTGATGTCAGTGATCGATTCCAGCTCTCACAGAAACCCCGGAGTAGCAAGGCATGCATGTATATATTGAACCAGTATTCGTATCCGCTTTGTGACGGTCCAAGGCGGAGCGGGAATCCTTTGTATAAGAAACGTTTGTATTGAGCAACGGTTTCGCCCTTCCCAAGGATCGATCATATCATAGATCTCATGGTAGATCCTGGAGCGCAAATCTAACTCGATGTGGTTGTTGCTCTTGCAAAACCGCTTCGGCAATGCCGATGATGAAGCCAGTTCGTAGTGACACCAACGGATGAAACGGTGTGCTGTATATGGCAGTGCTGCCCTTATCTCCAAGTAGGGTGTGAAGCGTATTCTTGCCTGTCGAGCTTCGTAATACCTTCAGACTTCCACGGCTCGTGTTTCTAGCAAGTCATCTGTTCGCTATCTTGCTCGTGGGTTGCTTCGACGTTGTGGCGAGATCTTGCTTGTCTCGGATTCCGATTGCACCGGCGGTCGAGATCTCTGGTACGGCCCAGATCTCTCGTCGCTCTTCGAAGACGTCTTCAATTGTCTCTTATCGAATAGTAATCATTGAATACTCGGACTGTCGACCGAGATCCAGCTCTTTCGAGGTGAACATGTTCTGGGAGCACAGAATAGAGTTTGGAAGTCGTGGTGGAGAGATGGGTGTCAACCTTTTGGCATGTAAGTGGCTGACTCCTGCTCCATTCCAAATTGGGCGTTGCCGCTTCCTATCAACCTTGCCATCGTCACCAAGCTAAGATGAAGTCGAGATGATTGTTGAGTCAACTTCAGACAATCTGAACAAGGAATGATCTTTTCAGAGCAGACTCTGGAATAACCAAACTCTACTCTATCAAGTCTCCAGTCACATTTGGTTTGTTTACTGATCTGAGACAGCCGACTTGCACATGTATCGATGACAACATAGAAGACACAACTGATGTCAACTAGGCACACACGATAGCCAGATGCGGCAGCGCATTACCCGAACATCTGAAGCATAGCCCGGTCATCGTCTGGATCTGATCATGATCCAGCATGTTGCGCGGCAAGTGTATTTACACCAGGGTTGCCCCCTCGGTAACTTGACCATGGCACGTCATATCCTACCATAGTGATGCACGAATCAAGGTACTGCGGAAAGTCATAGCTAATATTCACAGAACAGGAAGCGGTTTGAATAGACATGGTTTTGTAACAAAGGAGCCTAATTGGAATGCTAGAGACGTTGATGCACCTTCGGGACACACGAGCACTGCAGCATTCGCAGGCATGGAGTGACTGGCATGCGCTTTGCAGGAAGAATTCACGCCCTTGTTATTGCTTCCCATCTTAGACGACTGCGGCCTCGCCATTGGTAGTTGTCTTTGCCGCTGCTGCGGCGGCCACTCTGATAGCAGCCTCTTTGGCCTTTTCGGGCTGGGGATGTACCCAGTTCTCGGGCTTTCTGCCGTACATCTGATAGCAAGGCGTGAAGACTGTTTACAGTATTAGCTCGTGCAGTTTTAGTTGTAGGTCTAGCTGGCACTCACTCTCATATTTACCACCATCTCTCAACCCCCAGACGGCCTGACCTTGTGTGTTGAGCGCCTCTAGAAGAGTGTCGGTATCGACCTTGCTCTGATAGCCGACCTTGCCTGCGGTCCACGTGAAGGCACGAGCAAGTCTCCAGACCCAAGGTTTAAGGAAGTATACGGTCCACCAATCTTTTCCTGTAGGGAACAGTTTGGTATTGGCATCGAGAGGACTCCACCAAGGGCGTTCTTTCAGACCCTTCAATGCGTGATCTTCGACATGATATATGTCATAGCCAGCAAACTTGAACTCCTCAAGGGCTTCTGCAGTTGTCTTCATGTTGGCAATACCGTTACCACGCTCGATTCTGCGACGGATGTCGATGTGGTGTTCGTTCTTGGGGTCGAACTTATCGGTCATACACCATTCTCCTACACCAAAGACACCGCCGGGCTTAAGCACACGACAGATCTCAGTATAGACATCGCGAAGTTCTGGAGCGTGGACGGTAGCTTCTTGAGCATAGACGAAGTCGAAAGTGTTGTCAGGGAATGGCATTTGCTAGGACATTGATCAGTCATGTTCGTTAAGTATCGCAGTAGGAGATGGTAATCTTACACAAAAGTCTGCTCGGACAAAGTCAACTTTGTCGCTAAGACCTTCTTCCTCGGCATACTGAGTTGCACGATCGACCTGAAATTGAGTAATGGTGACACCGGTGATATGAACGTCGGCCCACTTGACATAGTCACGAGCGGGCTCGCCGATACCACACCCAGCATCCAAGCCTCGCATGCCAGGCTTGACACCCATTGTCAAGAACTGATAGTGGTCATGAGCAGCTAGTGCTTCTCGGATCGACTGTTCCTTATCGAGATATGGGCCAAAATGGAACTTTCTGTTCCATCCGAACTCGAGGTTCAAAGTTGCCAACTCGTAGTAGCTATCTCAGAGTCAGCCTGCAAAGTCTTGTTCTGTGGTGCATAGTACATACTCATGAGCGATCTGAGAATATTTGCCCTTTCTCTTTTCGCGTTCTTCTTCGAGTTTCACAAGGTCGACTGGCTTGTTACTGTTCTCTTCGACAGTATAATGACTCCGAACTTGCTCGCCAAAAGCGTCGTCAGCGCGCACTGCTGGAAGTTTGACTGTCGCCATGTTGCAAATGGTTTAATATGCTCTAACCAAAAGGCAGTATACTGAGATAGATCATGAATGGCTGTGGATATCGCTTATAAGGAATGCAAGAAGAATTGCCGGATTGGCATCTTAGTATTGTCCTCATGGTGACATGCAGATGGAGACAATGAACCGTAAGTGACGCCTCAACGCATTGCAAACCGCGGATTTGCCCTTACAAAGGCGCTTATTGTTAGCCTTGGAGGACCTCAGAGATTGTATCATGGCTTGTTCACGCGATGTTGTTCACTACCAAGGTTGCTACAGGGAGCGAAATATTTCGGCGTTGAGACAGAAGATAGGTATACGTGTCAAATGTTTGATCAACATGATCTCGGTGCAGAATGGATTCCAGAAAGCTCCAAAGTATAGATTCTGTCTACAGTCGCAAGGTATTCGAGGATGTGAAGCGAATTGTGCCTGGATTGCCGAGGCAGAGGGTGGCTGCGACAGAGGTACGAAGCGCAAGAAGACAGCCTCACCGCCAAAGAAACCAGTCTAAGGTCGCTCATAATGATCAGCAGTTCATGTGTGTACTTGGTACGTATCTGACGATTCCATTGGCAGATGACTTGATGGTATGAGGATAAAGTAGGAGGAGCGGACGGGTAGCTACCTTATTTGCTTATCTACTGATAAGGGGCTCGGGAGCGTGCTTCACATGCAGAAAGCACGGCCGACTTTCAAGAATTAGCGCGTCATGTTGGGTCATGAGGACAGGCCCATAGCAACGACCAACCTCTCGATCTCGTTCAGGAGCATCTTCCTTGTTCAAACAACACCATGGCTCGAGGGGAAGAACCAATGCTGACGCGCCGCCCGTCGTCGCACAACGACGAGCGAGCAACCGAAGAGGATGCCCTCTTGACCGGCCAGAGGCCAACCCGCCAACCCGCTGCCTCCCGATGGGCAAGATACAGAGAGATTGCCCTCTTCACCTGGGGACTCGTCGCCACCGCCGCCGTCATTGTTCTAGCCGTCGTATACCAACACCAAACCTCAAAGACGACACCCGAAAGACATGGTGAACGACCCAATGGAAAGAGGAATCTGGTATTCATGGTTTCTGATGGTATGGGCCCTACGTCGCTGGCCTTGACTCGAGGCTGGAGACAGTACGTCAATGCTCTGCCTTGGGACGATACTTTGGTGCTGGACAAGCACTTGATTGGAAACAGTCGCACACGAAGCAGCAGCAGTCTAGTCACCGACAGTGCTGCTGGAGCGACGGCATTCAGTTGTGGACACAAGTCATACAATGGCGCTATCAGTGTCATGCCCGACCACTCGCCCTGCGGAAGTGTTATGGAGGCTGCAAAGAGAGCTGGCTACACGACCGGTCTCGTTGTCACCACCCGCATTACCGACGCTACCCCTGCCTGCTTTGCCTCGCACGTCAGAACCCGTGCCATGGAAGACCAGATCGCCGAACAACTCATTGGAGATGGTCCCCTGGGCAGAAATGTCGATCTGATCCTTGGTGGAGGAAGATGCCACTTCCTACCCAACACAACTGCTGGTGGATGCAGAGCGGACGGGAGGGACCTCATCGAGAAGGCCGACGAACACGATTGGAACTACATTGGCACACGTGAGGACTTTGATGGTCTCAACCTTGGCTCTTCGGTCAAGCTGCCTCTGCTTGGACTTTTCGCACCTACCGACATTCCTTTCGAGATTGACCGCAGACATGTCGATGACGAGTACCCTTCGCTCGAAGAGATGGCCAAGACCGCTCTGCGTGCTCTCAAGGATGCCACAAAGGACAGCGACCAGGGTTTCTTCCTCATGATCGAGGGCAGCAGAATCGACCATGCTGGTCACAACAACGACCCTGCTGCTCAGGTCCATGAGGTGCTTGCCTACGACAGAGCTATGCAGGCCGTTATCGACTTCCTCGAGGAGGACGACACTGAAGGTCTCATGGTTGCTACTAGTGATCATGAGACTGGTGGCCTGGCTTCCGCTAGACGTAAGTATCGTCTGTCGCTTTCCCTCGGTCCCTGCTAATACCGCCCTAGAATTAAACGTCAACTACCCCGAATATCTGTGGTATCCCGACGTCCTCGCAAACGCTACTCACAGTGCCGAGCACACCGCTCGTCTGTATTTCTCCCACCTCTCATCATCCCAGCCTTCCAAGGCCGACCTCCGCAAATATCTCTCCAAGCTTATCAACGACAACTTGGGAATCAAGAACGTCACCCCTGAAGAGATCGAATACCTGATTGAGCACCCTATCTACGCCCCCTGGACACTTGCCGATGTTATCAGCAAGCGTAGTCAGACAGGCTGGAGTACTCACGGCCATAGTGCTGTTGACGTGAACATATACGCTTCTGATCGCCATGCCGCCAAGAAGCTTCAGGGCAACCACGAAAACACAGAGGTCGGTGAATTCTTGCGTTGGTACCTTGATGTCGAGGATGAGGTGAAGGAAGTCACTAAGGAGCTGAGAGACAAGCTGGAGATCTCTAGCGGCGAGAGCTGGTTGGGTCCTATTCCCTCCCAGGAGGACCTGGCTAAGGTCGAGACTCATTTGATGAGTCCTCAGAGAGGCTTTGAGCAAGCATAATCTATCCGATTGGAAAGAAAGCATGGTGTTAGCATGGAATATCTCGGAGGAACATTGCATTAATAGAGCATATACCCACATTCTCTGGGGGGCAAGCATGTCGTCCGGTTAGATAGACAATGAACACACTCGATTAACACATTTACTCGTCTCTTTAACCTGTGATCAGGTAAGCCACATAAGCTCATCGACTCGCTCCTCATTCGGACAGCTCAGGAGACAGAATCTTCATCGTAGTATGCCATACGTTGCTGAGGTCAAACGCCGAGCATGCTTGCCTTAGGATGTCTCTTATATCGACGGCTGATCACGAAGTAAAGCAACAAACATATCAAAGAGCTTCCAACTCTATGTCATTAAGTACAAAACCAGTATGGCTGGGATCCCATACATGCAAGGTACTCTCCGAAGGCCTAGGGCTAGGCATGCTTGCTCTAGAAGTAGCCAGTCCCGTCTGAGTGTGTACAAGAGACCTGTATCAATTCCATTGCGTTCAGAATTGATTCCAAGATGATGTCTGTCGCGAGTCATGGCTGGTGGATGATATCGAATGAACCCAGACTTACCACCGCACATTACTCGCGGCGTCGTCCATCAAGTGACGAGTAGGACCAGTACAACTTTGAGTGCAGATGACCTCCCAAGAGCGCAAAAAAGCTCGGACTCATAGCAAGAGAGATTCCTCACACTCCAAATTCACCTTTGGTATCAACGATCTTGCGCAAAGGTAAGCAAACATCCCATCCAGATTGGCGCTTGTCCATGGTGGCAGCCATACCAGTCTTCTCTCTCCAATGGAATGACGATCTTACTGACTTGAGATCGATAGAAACATGGATCAATCGTATGCCATGTTAAGAAGAAACAACAGACCTGTGTGTCGTATGTGGCAGATGGGTCGCTGCGAACTTAACAGCATCCAGTGTGAGTTCCGCCATGCGGAGCCAGGTTTCAATACACAGCCTATGCCCATGCTGTCCGAGGCCTTCGACCCTTCGCCGCGCTTGCCCGATCCTCATTGGGACGATCACAGAATGCATCCAGACAGAAAGCCTCTGCAGGAGCTTGTGCTCCCTGCTCCTTCATCATCTATCCTCGAGATCGACCAGAGTCGTTCTGGCCTGGCCTTCCGTCAATCGCCTTTGCGCGCAGACATCGACCAAGACAGGTGGGCAAGCCCCAGGGGCAGTCCTAGAGGCAGTCTCAGAGGCAGCCCACGCATTCAGCCTGGCGCAAACAACGCCTTTGGAGAGATGCAGTTCAACGCTTCTGGCAAGTGCGACGAATGACATTTGTAGCATTCTTTCTGACTCTGGACAGGCCAACGCATGCCAATGGATGACGTGTCGCAAACCGACGCGTTCAACGCTTGGATGGACGAAAGAGAGCACCACAATGGTATGCCGCTCTTGTGACCAGATCTACCGGGTTGCGACACTGACATACCTGTAGAGTTCGTTCCGGATTATGACATGACCATCTATGAGGACCCAGAGGAGTTCGACGGCGACGCGCCTATGAGCGAAGACTACACCGATGACGGTATATTTCTTCAACCACAGACTACCTACAGCTTTACTGATGTTGCTTCTCCAGAGATCTCCAGACTAGCTGAGCTCGGCGACGACTCGGAGGAAGAGTCCGAAGACAAGGAGAACGATCTTTCCCAGATCATGTCGAATGTGATGCAGGTGGACAACGAGAACCCGCTGCGACGCCAGTTCGGCCAAGTCGACCTTACCCAACGCACGGACGCCACACGTGAATCTTCATCACCACACCATGTATTCACCTTCTCATCAACAACCTCATCGTTCAACATGAGCCAAAACAGAGACATCTCGCAGAATGGCGGTGCGCCCAATACCAATGGTGTTGGACCCCACCCGTCATACATCCAGGTCGCCAGGCCTTACATCTTCGAACAAAGCATAAGAAACAGTCTGGCTGCTCTTGGCGCGACTGAACACAAGGAGGACAGTCTCCGTCTTCAAGGCGTTCAATACATTGACAGTGTTAGAAAGGCCTTGCAGTTGTAAGGTTTCCATGTCGTTGTTGCGCACTATCTCATCTGACCGTCGCTCCATCTAGGCCTGTTCGCACCTTCAACACCGCAGTTGTGTATTACCACAAATTCCGCCTGGTCCATGCCGACACCGAGTACATGTTCGCAGTACGTTTTTTCTGTCATTATGCAATCTTATATTAGGGCTTTTACTGATCTTCGATAGGATGCCGCAGCCGCCGCGCTCTTTTGTGCTTGCAAGATCGAGGACACCTTGAAGAAGTCGCGCGAGGTTCTTTGCGCCGCTCACAATCTCAAGTTTCCCTCATCAGAGCACTTGAGCCCCGATGACCCGGTAGGTCTAGAGATCATGAGTCTTGAATCCGAAGACTAATTCCTCGCAGATCTTTGAGCAGCCATCAAAGACAGTTGTTGGCCTGGAGCGTCTTATGCTCGAGTCAGCAGGCTTCGACTTCAGAAGCAGACACCCCCAGGAAGTTGTGATCAAGGTGGTCAAGGAGTCAGGTCTGCCCAAGGATCCTTTGGGCAGGACCGCTTACGACATGTCCATCGACGTCTACCGCACCTTCGCCCCCCTGAAGCAGACCACCTCAACCATAGCGATTGCTTGTGTTGAGCTTTCTGCCCGTCTCCTGAACATGTCTACCGAGTTCAACATGGATGCTATCGTGGGACCTCAGGGTACCAGTCTCGAGAAATGGTCAACCGACCGCGGCATGGTCATGGGTACGTTCCATAGGTCTCTAAATCTTATGGCATAACTAACCAATGCGCAGAAACCCTTCTGGACTTACTGGACCTGTTTACTCACCATCGCCATGCTACCATTGTCGGCCCCCAATTCTCCATGGATAACTACATCGCCCTCCGCATCCTTCTCAACAAGGAAGCCACCGCTTCTAACATTCCTCGCTACTGCAACTGGGTTGAACCCGCAAACAAATCTGTGCTCAATGGCGCATCCAATGGTGGCGCAAAGCACTCGCCGGTCTCACCTGCTATTCCAGGCTCCAACATGAGCCCTAACTCTCCTCCTGCAATGGGCCCCACTACCGCTACTGGTGCTAGAAGCAGAGTTGGCGAGCGTGGTAAGGATGGTACCGTTCGCTTCATGCTCTCCGCTGAGCGTGCTCGTGGTGAGAAGGAAATCGTGGCCAAGTTCTTCGCCGAAGACGAGTGGGAGGAGTACGAAGAGGAGATCGATGTTCCTCTTGGTCAGTAATCGTGGGTCTTCATGACCTTCATGATCTGAAAATTTTCTTTTCTGCATCAAGCGGGTGGCAGGTTTGCATAAGGGAGGCGTTTACATGGAGTCGGTGGTTCAAGAGGTTTTTCGTTCTTGTCAATAAGGACTGGGTGCACAAAAAGAAGATACCCCCGACGTGTTAGATGTAGTTATAACAATCCAGAATGAAGTTCGTACTAGAATTCTCGGCTCCAAGCTTCGCCCAAAAGACTGGCGCTTTCCTTGTCACACTACAAAACACAACCACATCCTTACCTACGCACCGCATCGTACAAATCGAATCCGCTGATCCAAAAAGGCTGGCCCGCAAGACCTGAGCAAAACATGAGCTCTCCATCGGGGAATCGAACCCCGGTCTCCCGCGCTTGACGAGATTTCTCTTGACAAGCGGAAATCATGACCACTAGACCAATGAAGATGAGCCAGCTGAGCTGGTATTGGTTTGATGGGCGAGACCACGCTGAGCTAGAATATGTTTACTGAACTTTTGCGGTGAGGACTACTAGCATGCCCAAGTGAATAACGCCGACTTGGCCCGTGGAAGTCGGAAACACCAACTTCAAACGGTTCTTGTCAGAAACTTTATCGTTGACTCGTGTTCTGAATAGAGAAGGTTGGAGTTTGCGTGGGCACGTCAGAGGGCGGTGCAGTAAATGGCCTCAGGGCTTGGTAAACACATCTGGTGGACGTTGTGGTTTTTGGAGACAAGTCACTCAAACGATACGCGGTCTAATCGTGCAGTAGTCAGTCCACGTCATGAATTGATGTATGAAATTGGTGGGGTTGAATAGTAATAGTATTGACGCTGAGTGGTATAGTTCTGAAAATGAGCAAATTGGAAAGAAAAAGCATGGCGGAAATCGCCTTGTCGTCGTGGTCGTGGGCGAGGTGGGGAGACCGGCCTAAAAATGCAAAACTCCTCCAACACCTTGCTAGATGGTAAAAACAAATAAATCCGGGAGCCTGAATGGCACAAAATTCGCAGATAAGAGTGGAAGAGTGAACACTGCTCTGAGTGGACCGAAGCATCAGGGTGATAGTATCGGCGCCCGCGGGGTCCAGAGTGTGTTATTGGACCATGGCCTTGCAAAGCCACATTTCCCAGTAGGCTCTGAGGCCTAGGACAGTAGCTCTACCGTCATTTCCACCTTCAGTACCGTCCGGATCACCAATCATGGCAGCGAAGACCCAGTAGATAGCGACAGCCCAAGCGCTGAGTGAGACGGCCATGGCAGTGAAAGGCGACAGAACATGAACCAGTAGCAGGCTTGAGACACTCTTTCCTTGGGTGATGTTGAACGAGTAGATTGCTCGGAGTTGAAGACGGTTTGATCGGGCAAGAAGAGAGCGAAGTTCTTCAGACAGTGATCGGCGGGAAGCAGAGAAGAATCGTAGAGGGTAGGTGAGGACGGTGAAAAGGGTGACGACCAGCGACCAGATACACAGTAGACCGGAGAGTAAGACACAAGGACCAGATAGGTAGAGCTATAACATAACGTAAGCCAGGGGATATGGTATTGAAGCAAACAGATGGACATACCAAAATCTTGATGGCCTTGGACTCGAGGTGTAAACGTTGATCTACCAGATCGTTGTCCTCGTCCGAAGACATGCTGGACTGGTAGGGAGAGCGTGCAAAGTAAGGGTTATATCGCTCGGCCATTTCTCGACTCCTGCGAGGCGACACGTTGGTCTGCTTCTCGAGATCATGGTCGCTACCAGCCTCATGTTTCTCATTCAGCTCTCCTTGCGAGTTACGGACGACCGCGGGCGCCGGTGGCTTTGGTAGTGTCGAGGGAGCATTTTGAGCGATGTGGAAGGTGTGTTGAGAGTCGGAATCCGAGGCATTCGAGTGCCGGTGTGAAGAACGATCGGCCATGGTCCAGCTTAAATCCGGGCAGGTGCAGATACGAGGCTGCCTCAGTTGACACGGCGAAAGTCGATGGATTGGTATAGGCGGCGTTCAGACAAGCAGCTCATGTCAGTCACGCATGGCCGGCCGTCGTGCTTCTTTTGACATGTTTGCCAAAGGAAATGCCAACAAGAACAGAGACTAGGCGTGTCTTGGAGCCAAGGCTGCTATTATCCTTGGCCATGGTTTTGCCAAGAACCATGGTTTGGATCTCCATCTGATCTACCTGTCGTCGCCGATGTTGCTGCTCCTCTTCAAGGTTTTACCATCTTCAAGTGTTATGACTGCTGTTTGGCGTCACGAGAGGGCAGTTGCTGCGCTCCTTCTCTGTTTGTTTCGACGAAGCGTTCCTTCGATCCTTGCTACGGCAGGTGCAACTTTCCCCGATGCCAAGGCGCACGTTTGATCACTTCGTGCTCGCCCAGTTCTGTCTGGTTTCTTGACCACCACTTTTTTGTTCTCTTCCAAGCCGCCAATACCGTGATTATGCAAAGATTCGGTCAAACACCCCCTTGTCCTGCGCCCCCAGCTGAGCTCGAGTATTGTCGCACCAATTTTACCAAGACTCATAGCATGCACTTGGCCCGTTACTCAATGCGACACGACAGAGCGACAATTCCCTTACGGAAATCCGGCAGCTGTGTCTTCTAGGCGTCGTTCAACCTACGTAAGCTCCAAGACTCCTATAATTTATCTCGCCTATTCGTGCCCTGCCTTCACGACTATCGTATATTCAGCAGTTTGGCATTACGTCCAGATTGAGACAGCTCTTGATCTTTCTATGAGTTGCATCTCTATTCTTCCTTCATGGAGATCTGGCCGCGGCCTTGGGCGGATGATCTACCATCATGGTCTCTGATCCGGCGACTACCCAGCCAATAATGTTGCTCCGCCCTCAATACCAAGAGTCCTACTCAAGTACTCTCCCTTTAACTCACGACATCACGACCATGTGTGGCCTTGGAGTGTGGCTTGCTCACACCGACAAAAGTTACTCTACACCTGCCAATCTCCAAGAAGCTTGGCTGCGGCATCAACGATATTCTCAAGGTACAAAACTCTGATGAGTGCAAAGATACAAGACTCTTGTATCCGGATTACGGCCGATAAAGGATCTCCTCGTCCATGGTTTCCAAGGCTCACATTGATATTTCAGATGACAATTCAGAAGTGATGCAATGCGGTGCGAGTTCTTGTTTGAACGTTGCCATGAAAACTCGGCCGAGAAATCCAACAAACAGCATTTCGCATTCGGCTTTGACAATGTCATACTTTGACCAGAATCAAGCCCTCATGATTGTGAATTTCGAGTTGCTGTCCTTATATCCGTCTCGGCCCTCTCGTGTCAAGAAAGACCTTGGCTCCTCGAAAACTCTACGTCGTGAAGGCATGAGATGGCGACTGGACCAAAACACACACCCTATGGATGATGGACTCTCGATGTTTTCAAGCGGAAGGTGATGTGCTCTAGTCAGCTGTTCGCGTTATCTACGACCACTATGTCGTGGACAGACGCGCCGAGCATCTCCTACTTGGCGAATCCTTGAGTACTTACTCGACACCCTCCATATGGTAACGGTGTCAGCTCCGCACGAACGTGCTGGACAGCGCGCCGAGAGCATGGGCATACACGAGGCGTCTCTTGGAATTTCAAAAGCTGTTTCATATCTGCACGGTATCACGAGTTCTTGCGGATGGCCTGATATCTTTCTGACTGTCCTGCTTGCGCCTTCGCAGAGAGCGTCTCGTCGGATGTGTACCCGGGCCTTGATAGTCAATACTGTCAACTAGTCGACATCTTGTGAACGAGGCTATTGTTTCGGCTGGTGGTTTCAATTCTATGTGCGCCCATGATGTCTGGCTATATTCCTCACGAGATTTTCGACTGCTACCTTGTCGGTTTTTGCCGCTTTACAAAACACGAACTCGAAGTTGATTGTACATTCGACATTTGTCCTATCAATCAGCGGAGGCCTGCCTCCGCTATAGACCCATTTCTCTTCAAAGACTTTGATATCAGAAGCAAGACAAATTATGTTGCGAGAGCCATCAACATACATCCAGCAGACAACTGTTTCTGGGTTTGATTTTGTCTTCTCACCAGGACTCGGGACTTTGTCTAGGAAGCATCTAGAGAGGTAGATTCGGGTTAGTTCAGAGATCCACCCGTTTTTTGCCCGCCTCTTGTACATCATGTCGCATGTAAGTATTCTAGGTTGAGAGGGAAGAGCACATGGGACCTCTAGAAGATCAAATTCAACAATGCTCGACCACTGATCCTGTCCACATATCATGGTGTACTTGACCTTCTCGGCTATCGAGGACCAGGCAACACACGGTGGGAAAAGCTGCGTCCTAACTTCGAGCAACGTGATATGTTGACATGCATATCTGCATATCCTTTGGGACAAGACTATCATACTAGCGACAGGATGATTTGTTACAGCACAAGCCTTGACTCTTTGAGGTGTTTGCGACGAAGCACTCTCAAGCTGGATTTTTTTACCATTGTTTGAGACACTTGATCCTCTTGTCTTATTCTTATCACTGCCATCTGGTTGATATTCGTCGAATGTTGTGCTGTGAGCTGTCTGCAGTCTCGTACAATCATACATCACCAAGATGCTATCACATGCCTCATGCATAATCCTAATGCATATTCATAATTCCCAGCCGAGCTTCAACAGCTCCCCTCTTTTGCGAGTTTCCCCTTGACTCCGTCAAATAACCGCTTGGGCAGCATCTTTGCTACCCTTCCACGAAAACTTCATACTCTTTGCCTGATAGATGCATAAGCTTGCTTTGCCGTCCTGTCGTGATTCCAATCTCCACGTCGGTGAAGGGCATGGTGTTGTGCGATATTGTGGCGTGCAATTTGTTGTATGCGCCAATGTTCCCGGATGCACGCATGCATGCATGTAGCTTATCCTAGTCGATTACCCGATCTCAGACCCAAAGCATCCAGAACTCCTTGACAGCATCACCCCCTCTTTTTCGCTCGTGGGATAGGATCGAATCTGGAAAAAGGTCAAGAACACCAGTTCACCATTGAACTTTCCTTTGCCAGCACTGGATGGTTTTGCTGGCCATCTCAGGTGGATGATGCGAGTGGTTCCAAGTCGGAAGTACGGCAGTAGGGGCTGCACGCATCTTTTGGATCGGCAAGTAAGGCTGGCTTGTGATTGTCAGCAGCGAAGTTGCGGACGATTACAGCCGGGGCAGCTTCTCTGTTGCTTTAGAGGTGAACCCATCGTTGTGCTTTTGGAAGAATGGTCGAGCGGAAGTAACGAGTGCGATATTGCTCTTGTGTTCAGCTGCCTCGTGTCTGCCACCTGCCTTGCTCACCGTAGCAGAAACGGAAGATCAAGACTGTGTTCGTATAACTTGGGTGGGAGGCACCGCTTTGTTTTGTTGTTCCTTTTTTCCTGGGATCCGAAGTTCGAAGTGGGTGTACTCTTTATGACTCAAAATTCGTGCTGATGAGAGGATAGGAATCAACTTGGCGATGTCGCGACGTTCGCATAGTCGTCTGGACGAACCGGTGATGGCGCACTGGGACCAATATACCCCTTCTCGGTTCGAACAAAGGATCATCCATCCTTACGCCGTGTCCGGCGGGCTCAGGGTAGATGCTAGACAGTACGACAGTAGCATTCCTTCCTCAGGGGCTCTGTCTGTAGCAGACACGAAGGCATCCAGCAGTGGTCTGAGCTCCACGGCGTTCGAGAATGTGCCATCATTGGATCGATCCTTTGGAACAATGTCGACAAGGACCTCAGGTTCCGACGGCAGTATAGCGTCCTCGAAGGCCAACTCATCAGTGTCAGGGTATGACATACGTCGACCTCCAGCAGGGGTGTTGCAATGTTCCTTCGCCTTCTTAGGTTGCCGAGAAGAGTTCACCGTTCCCGAATCCTGGATGACGCATTCAACCTCACACTTCCGCTCTCATCGCCCACCTACCCGCTCACAATGTCCATTCTGCAGCTATCGATGGACTTCAGACAATGCTTGGAATGACAGGCTGGAGCATGTGGCTGCCTATCATAGAAGCCAGAGGATCAGTGCTGGCTATAGGGCTGACCATGATCTGTTCCGACACCTTTTAGATCGTAGGGTGGTGAGCTTTGGAGAGTATCAAGAGTTGGAGAGAGCCCATTGGTGTGACGGAGTGGGTGGTGTATATATGGAGACACATTCTCCAAGGAGGGAGAGAAGAGAAGGTGCTCCGAGAGGGTGGACCTCTTATCGTGTTGGCGGTTGAAGTAATGATGGGTATATGCTGGGTGGTTTCATGATGCTGATAACCGCGGTCGTAGATTGATCTGTCTTTGCGAGGCTGGAGTGTCATATCCAGGAGTTTTGGGAATGCCTTGTCACCCGACTTAATGATGAGTTCATGATGTGATGATTTTCTTTGTTCTTCCAGCAAGTGGTGGTGTTGATTTTGCTTTGTCGAGGGGTGTTTCGCTTTTTCTACTCGGCAGTATCTTTCCGATGATACAATTAAATCAATCAACATTTGAACCTACATAGCGACAGAGAATATCTCACGCGATCTTAGATCAAGTAGGCTGGGCGTTCATTTATATAAGAACAGGTCGGTCTGAAAGTAGTGCCTCGAGTTTAGTGTGTAGCTCACCCGTGACTCCGGTTCGTTGCACAGCCTCCTTGCCGCACATCCACCATCACATCCACATGCGCCAGTAACTTCTAGATGCATGAATTGTCCGTAATCGAACACCCCGGCGGATGTGATGAGGACTCTTACTGGACGTGGAAGTGTCCCTTGTAGCCACTCTGCCTTTTCACAATAGTGCTCAAACTACATGGATACATTCGAGGGCGGGAGAGATACCGACGAGCATGCTAGAACACCGAAAAGGAGACTTGTAGCGCATGTAAGTCAAGCAGTTGACGCGTCTTCGCCATGAAAGGCAGTTACGACGATATCGTGTGTGTATGATCAGCTTTGGACACACGAGCAGGCGGGTGCGGTACATAGTACATCCATCCATATCACGCATTTGTCGTATGCTCATGGCAACGGTCATAAGTTACAATCAGTCTCAAAATAGAAGATAAACAGAAGATGTTTGGAATAGTGTGTGAGAGTCTCCAAGATGAAGCTTGAACAGGATCGGAATGATGGCTGATGTTTGTCACCTAGCTGTGAAGGGATTCACAAATTGTTTGGCAGCGACAGAAGCTTCGATGTACGTTCAGGAAGCAAGAAGGTGACTTGGCCTGATCAAATGATAGTGATGAACAAGGCAAGAGCTACCGTGCTTGCAGCGAAAAATATGTGGTCTGCGAGAGAAGTGAGATGGGGGAAGCTTTGGAGTGTCTTGGTGGTGATTTCGGCAGTCGGCAAACCTTCCCAGATCAGGGCACGGGCGTCATTGCGGTCGACCAAGGTGATGCGACAACAGCGACGACGAGGTGCAGTGACAAGCTCTGTGATTGATCGGGAGCTCAGGATAACACCGACCAGAAGGTTAGCCAAATTTGAACCGCATCAGTTCATGGTGAAAGGTCGCCATGTTGTCGGCCTTTCGCGCGCAGCCCATCTATGAGCTCAAACAACAAGACAAGTCCAAGATCGAGTCGGTCTTAGCATATGGTATGTTGTCAGTCTATAATGAAGCATGACAAGACTGACAAGGTGATGCGCAGGCGACCGACTCCTTGTAGGCCTCAGTACAGGCACTCTCCGTATATACCGCGTCAACGAAGTACCCGAGACAAGCCCAGATGCGACACCGTCAAAGATACGCGCTGTCGACCTTGTGCGAGAGGAAGAGAAGTTCTCAAGAAGAGCAATTCAACAATTGGCAATCATCAAGGAAGCGAACATACTCGTCTCGCTGTCCGACGGCCATGTCTCAATACACGACCTTCAGACGTTCCAATTGCAGGAGAAGCTGGACAAGACCAAGGGCGCAACTGCTTTCGCCGTAACCTCGAATGTCATCAAAGATCCAGTCACCGATATTCCGTCGCTCGTATCACGTCTGGCTGTTGCTGTCAAGCGTCGCATTCTATGGTGGAGTTGGCAAGACATGGAATTGTCCCCTGAGGTTCAAGAGATAACATTACCACACTCTCCCAAGTCACTACTATGGGCTACCGGAACAAAGATGCTGGTTGGTCTGGATCCCGGGTTCTCAGTCATCGATATTGAGACTTTAGCTGTGGCAGATGTCATCAAACCTACACCGACCGGCAATGTCAGGTTTGGTGCTGTCAGTTCGTCGGGCATGGGCTATATGGGCATGGGAAGCTGGGTGCCGAAACCCATGGCAACAAATCTGACAAACAACAAAATGCTTATTGCGAAGGATGTCAACACTCTGTTCATCGACACAGATGCGAAGCCTGCCGATAAACGTCAAATACCATGGGCATTCGCTCCTGAAGCCCTAGGATACTCTTACCCCTACTTACTCTCACTACAGCAGACCGCGAAGGGAGCTTTGGATGTCAGAAGTCCCGACACATTGAACCTATTACAGACCATCCCTCTACCAGGCGCTTCAATACTTCATGTTCCTCAGCCCAATATCAGCTTGGCGCATGCTGGTAAAGGCTTTCTTGTTGCTAGTGACAGGTGTATCTGGCGTATGGTTGCTCTGAATTATGAGGCTCAGGTCAGCCAGCTTGTCGAGAAGACAAAATTCGATGAGGCCATCAGTCTTCTCAACATGCTGGAAGATACACTTCTCAAGGACAAACAGGGTTCGGTCAGAGAGATTAGCATGCTCAAAGCCCAGAACCTGTTCTCTCAACAGAAGTATAGACCAGCGTTGGATCTGTTTACCGACGTTTCTGCTCCGCCAAAGCGTGTTGTTTCACTATATCCGAAGTCCATCGCTGGTGATCTCTCGACTATTGAAGAGCCTACGGAGCTTACTGATACGGATGAGCCTTCTGGAGAGACTAGTGCTGCGGAGGAAAACTCGTCACAAACTGAAGATCAGGCCAAGAACACACCAACTCCTACAAAATCAGTATTGGGCAAGTTCAAGCCATCGGCGGGTAAGGATGATTCTGATACTGCATCCATTCGCTCTTTCCGTACGACGAGTGAAGCTCCTCGCGAGAAGCCTGCAAAGGATGCACCATTGACTGGATCTGATTTGAAAGCTGCTGTCATGGCATTATGTTCATACCTAGCTCAATCTCGTGTTCAAGTCCAGCGACATATGAACACTGATGGTACACTCAAGGTTGAATTGACTCAAGGTACTACGCCATCATTCAGCAATCTTATTGAGCTTCCTGAAGGTGCAGAAAACATCGACTGGAAAGCTGAGTTGTTGGAAGTCGCTAAGCTGGTCGATACCACCTTGTTCCGCGCCTACATGCTTGCTTTACCGTCACTAGCTGGTCCGCTTTTCCGACTTGACAACTTCTGCGACCCTCATGTTGTTGAAGAGAAGTTATACGAAAGTGGAAGGTACAATGACCTTATTGACTTCCTTTATGGCAAGAAGCTGCATCGTGAAGCCTTGGAATTGTTGGAAAAGTTTGGTCGGAACGAGGCCGCAGAAGAGGTCATGCCAGCTTTGAGAGGACCAGACAGGACCATCGGATATCTGCAGAATTTGCCTGCTGAACTCATCAACATCATCCTGGAATTCGCGGAATGGCCAATAAAGGTTGATTCGAAAAAGGGTATGGAGATATTTGTTGCAGATACTAAGAACGCCGCAAATCTGCCCAAAGACAAGGTGTTGAAATTCCTTGTTCCATTGGACAAGTCGCTTGCAGTGCAATATCTGGAGCATGTCATTCTTGAACTCAACGACAAGACGCCGGAGTTCCACCAGAAACTGGTCGATTTGTATTTGGAGAAACTACGAGACAGAGAAGGAAGCAGCGATGAAGAGCGAAACCAAGCTGGGACGAAGTTGGAAGAGTTTTTGCGTAACAGCACGCAATACCATAAACTCAAGACTTTCAACCAGCTGCCTGCTGATGGTAATTTGCGCCGTCATTTCCTACAGATACCAAGTATACTGACACAAACTCGCAGATCCCGATGTTTACGAAGCTCGTGCGATCGTCCTTTGCGCCATGGGTAACCACAAGCAAGCTCTCCAGATCTATGTCTTCCAGATCCAAGACCACGAAAAAGCAGAAGAATATTGCAACAAAATTTACCTCTCGACTTCGACATCGCCAGCGCCCGTCGGCTCAAATCCCAACACCGGCAGCCAGACCTACGAAAAGAGTAGCATGTCCACCGATCCCGAGGACCAGCAGCCGAACGTCTACACAACTTTGCTCTCCCTATATCTCAAACCGCCATCACCGCATAAAGTGCAATGGGAGCCTGCGCTGCAACTTCTCTCGAAACACGGTCCCCGCCTTCCTGCAGCAAACACACTAGATCTCATGCCCTCCGACCTCCACGTCAGCGAATTGAACTCCTACTTCCTCGGCCGCATCCGCAGCGCCAACACCGTCGTCCGCGAAGAACGCATCATCACGTCCCTCCAAGCCATCCTCAAAACCAACCTCTCCTCTGACTTGCTTCTCGGCCCTGAACATGCTCAAGGTAAAGGTGGAAGAAGTAGAAGGGTGGTGATAAGAGAAGACGACCATTGTCGCGTCTGTCATAAGAGATTTGGCAATTCGGCTGTTAGGGTGTATCCGGATAACGAGGTCATTCATTATGGATGTGTGGGGAGGAGTGGTGTGCAGAGGATGAAGGCGGGACAAGGGCAGGGGTTGCAGGGGTTGAGGGTGTTGCCTTGGGGGTAAATCGGGGGATATGGGAGGGAGTGGAAAGAGTGTAAGTTAGGAAGATACCCAAATGCAGTTTTTGATACTTTTGATGGGTTTCGTACCCGTGCAGGATGTTGTGATGGAGTCCAACTCGCTTGTTCGAGTCACATGTCCACATTCATTTGGCGTCACTTGGAACCAAGCTCAATTTATGCTGGTGACCTCCCCCTTGAATTTTTGTTATACATAGTTGTGTGGTTTCTGTCTCTTAGTTCAATTTCATCTCAGCGAGGGCGATGTTGATCTCGTTGGCGACCTCGACTTTGATGTTACCGGCAGCCTCGGGCTCAGCGGCAATTTCAACTTCAACCTCAGCGGCGACTCTAGTCTCAGACTCAGAGTCGACCTCGACCTGGGTGCCTTGAATGAGGCCATACTTGCCAGAGAGATGTAAGCGTGACAGTTCCCAAAAGGTCGTGCACACATCAAGGTCGTGGTTGAACTCGCAGAGTCCCAGGCTCGGATCGCAATAACCTCTCTTGACGATGCCTGGGCAGCTGGGTTTGATCTCATGGGCGAATTTGCAGTCGGTCTTACGGCATCCTTTGGAGCGGGAGGTAAAGTGGCAGATCTTTTCCAGAGCGCACATGTCGCCGAACGGGCAGCTCTTCTTGAAATAGGTGGCGCTGTATGGACAGTATCTGAGCAGGTCGTTGACTACTTGCGGTGGGGTGATTTGGATGGCAGCAGTATCAGCGGAGGGAGAGTCCACAATGTGAGTGCCGAGGTAGTAGTCCACTATCAGATCATCTTCATCCGATTCGTCTTCTCCCGAATAGTGGTCAATTGCCTCAGCGATTGGGAAGGCACGATCTTCATCATCATCGTGGTAGAGAATACCAGAGAGTTTCGGGAGAGGCATGATGGTCTGGGTATGAGTACCTTCAGGGTGGTCGATGCGGAGTTGAGCCTAGTCGGAGATCTGCAGAAGTTAGGATATGTACTTGTGATAACGTTCGAGAGTTTTACTGTTCAGCTGGTCTTGGAAAGAACCGAAGGCAAAAACAAAGATGTCGAGATTGGTATTGTGCGGCGTAGTTGAGGAAGAGCCGAGGAAGAGTCGGGAAAGCGTCGAAGGCGGCGAAGGTGGTAAAGGGTAGCGTGCATGTAGTGAAGAGAGAGTGAAGGTCGGAGTGTGTGTCGGGGAGATTTGATGGAGAAGAGTGTTGACCCCCGATCGCTTGCCAGTCTGTTCGTCCTTCACATGAGCAACGTAACAGACTTGAGAAGACAAGGCTTGCAATAGAAGGTCGGAGTGTGTGTGTCGGGAAGATTTGATGAAGAAGAGTGGTGACCCCCGATCGCTTGCCAGTCTGTTCGTCCTTCACATGAGCAACGTAACAGACTTGAGAAGACAAAGCTCGCGATCGAAGGTCAAGGTGCGCGTAGGGGTACTGGAAGAAGGATACGAGTACAAGTATTGTGTTTTTTTTTTTTGAGCGTGGTGTAAGACTTTGTTTTGGTGTGAAAGCGGCGTGGACGATTCGACCTTCACTCGTTGTGAAACTTGGCTTGCACTTCCATCGGCTCGATCATCACTTTCGTTCTCATCCTTCTCTCTTTGCTTCTCTTGCAGTCCAGCTCCACGATAGTACGGCTGCAGAGATGCACGGTGCTTTCGAGATCCATGTCTTCAATCAAAGAGCAATCGACAGAACCCTTGCTACAAGTCCAGATGATGCACACCTTAAGGCATCAAAATACATGGAATCAGGAGGTTTCACGAGACACGGAATGTTTACGGCTATAATCGTCTGTAGAGTCTTACCTACTCCACACGGAAAGACAGAGCTTGATGGGGTCAAAGCATCCCTGTTACAACAACAACGGTTTCTAGAAGCCATGATACCACCACACGTTCTGACCCTATAACTTCAGGCAAACGAAGTCTCTGCATACAAGGATGAGCTTTCAACTCTAATGCGAGACAGACTTGTCAAGATTCCGACTAAAGCTATGGTGTTAACAGTGTCTATGGATCGCGCATCTCGAAGTGCGGAAACAAATGAACAGTTTTCGAAGATCAACGAGGAAGCCGGCCATATGTTCATGTCCTTTTTGTGGAGCGATGCAGCACTGCTTCCGGGTGCAGACGCACTCCACATACCGCCCTCTTCTGTCGACTTCAACCTAATCGCTACAGACGATATGCTAGAGGAGCAGAGATGTAGATCGACGACCATAAAAAATCTTCCGGTAGTTAAACCGGTCATCTGGATCCCTTGCTCTTCAAGCATCAACGATGTTATTAAGGCTACTCTACACGCCGCAGAGAACTACTCGCGCTCGTGTGGTACGAGATTCCAGACCGAGCCTTTGCTCTTAATACTAGACAAGCTAAAGAAGCCTCCCGACAAAATGCTTGACAAAGCTCACATCGAACAATGGAACGAGTTCCTACAAGAGAGAATCCCGATTCTTCCCGAGGTGACACGCGCAGGCAAACATACCTGCAGTTGTGTAGAGAAAGGACACGACTCGACTTGTGTTTATTCTTGCGCAAAGTGCGTCTCCTATTTCGACTGCGTGTGTGCAACCCTCGGTACATGGATCTGTTTAAGTATATGTACTTGCCGCTGCTTAAAGTGTCATCGCAAAGAGAAAGCCGTCGTCGATTGTGCCGTTCCCTAATGCCTTTCTCCAGCTACAGGCCTTTGCAAAGTGGAACGACTTTGTCACGGTCACGGAGATCAGTATCGCCGCTTACTGGAAAGAGACCGCCGCCGCGAGATATTTGAGCAGAACGTCGTCAATACTATCGAATTAGTCAAGTCCAACAAGCGAAAGTTTAAGGTCATCGAAAAGGATGTATGTCTGAAGCCTAGCTGTCCCAACGTAGTCCACTCAACCCGACTCTATGGCAGTTTCTGTTCAGAGGTCTGCAAAAAGCAATCGGCAGGTGTTGCAACCGCTTTACAGACCTTGTATTTTCGTATCTGTGCCCGGATGGGCTGTCATACCCGCATACCGCGAAGCTCAAACTATAACAAGTTTTGTTCGAGTTCTTGCCTGTACGATACCAAAAAGGGCCTGCAATCTCTACCGCCTGTTCTTGCCGCTAGAGACCTGTCTTCCAAGCATAACGAAAACAAAGTCTGCGCGCACTCTCTGTGCAACGTCGAGACAATTGACCAGTCTATCTGCTGCTCAAAAGTCTGCCGCCTTCAATCGGAAGACGAGCCATATTTTCAACGATCCGCAATGTCCACTTTGATACCAACGTTGAGACTAGGAGACCTAGGCTTTCGAGAATGTCAACTTGATAGTTGTACCAACCATGCCCCGCCAAAGACGATATACGGGATCTGTTGCTTCTAGCGATGGAAACGACAAGTGCCGCTACGCCTGATCTGGAACAAAAACCAAGAACAGCATTGTCGAGTAAGGCAAATGTCCCCGGTCACAGGGAGTGTGTCAATCCCCTATGCGATAGCCATTCTCCTCTCGGTGTGAAGTACGGCAGATGCTGCTCGAAGGTATGCAAGACTGCAGACGAAGTAAGAAAGAAGTCAATGTGGATGCAGAATCGAAGCGAGTGACCAACACGTCCGATCTAGTTCCGCCTTGCACTCGTATTAGTTGCAGTAGCACGAAGGTGCAAGCTGGTATTTGGGGATCTTGTTAGTCGAAAGAGGATTAGATGGCCACAAAAAGTGTATCAACAGGTACATAGCTTCCGAGGTCGACTAGCTTGTTCAAGGAAGGCGTTTGGTTCATCTCCTCTCAGCGAAAAGCTCTCCAATCTCAGAAAAGCATTGTGCATCTCAACAAGTGTACAAGAAGTTATCTTTGCCAATCAGATGTTCATGCTGATGACAGTTCCGATTCCCATTGAACGTATATCGAGCAAATAGAAGTTGTTAACCTAGCGCATGTGGCTACATGCCCCAAGCACTAAACGCTCTCAGCATTCTGTTCATCAAGATGCACAATGTTATCAAGAATCCAGACAAGTTCCGCTGAGAGCTCGAGTTGCTCACCCTTTCACCAGGTGCTTTTCTAGACCCGAATTCTCAACTAGATCGTGCATTTTGGTAGAGTGACAACATCAACCTTAACCATCTTAGAAAGAGCTACGTCGGCAAAACCTCACGCGCTTTATACCTGCTGAATATTGCTTGCAGAGGCATCCTGATCGCAGCTCTCTCTAAGATAGTTGCAATACCGAAGACACGATGTGCTCTCCTGCAGTCTTTAATGCTCAATTTTTCTGCTCCCCAGCTTCATTTTCGACCTGCGCGATTATGGACGCCCCGCAGGGGCGGCCAAAATTGAGCTGATATATTGAGTTAGAATTGGATATTCGGTGTTCTTCGAAACATTAGGCAATTTTGTAATTGTTCAGATTGTGTTTGCTCCATCATCGGTAGAAGTCTGTTAGCTCGAGTAAAGGGTACTCAGATACTCATTTTCGCTTTGTGACGTTTCGTGGGTGTTGAGGAACAGTAGAGACGAAAGGTGTCAGATTGAGTTGTTGGATATTCCTCGTGCTCTTTCTGTTGAACGGTTTAGACCAAGATTAGACTACTATTGTCCGATAATGCTAGTGAGATGACCGACACACTTCATCAAAGGTTTATCTTGGATGAAGAGAAACTTACGGTCAAGCCTGGGTTTTGAGGAGCGTCTGGCGGGCTGATTTGGTGAGCTTGCCACCAAAACTGCCCACCACCAAATATTTTTTTACGTCCACCACATCTTCTAGACTTCTTCCAAAGCAAAATTGAAGCACTCTCTATCACCTCTTGATGTCGAATAAGCAAAGGGGACATTACTGCTCCGCACAGTGCAAGATAGTTTTAAAGGATGGTAGATTCATCTTCTTCAGAGCGCAGGTCCACTGATCTTTTAGCGAATTGTTGTTGCATCATCGAAGCACGGTGATGTACTACGACTGAAAGGCAGCTCAGTCAGGTTAAAAAGGCCACTGCTACTGATAGCCGTTGAAAGAACGCCATAATGTAACGAAACCTGAGAGAGGAAGCGACAATGTCACGTCTTTTTTGTAGTCTTTGTCCAGATGGGGCAGAAAGTCACGCCTGAGTGAGATTGGCTCGATGCAATTCCTGACGGGTCTTTGCCACGGTATATTTGCTGCTAGGAGAGCTCGATGCAAGGACTAAAGATATGAGATCGGTTTTGGAAAAAGCTCGCTGCATCTTTGCGACGCGAAATGAAGCGTCTACAAGTGATTAGGCGGCAGTGGAAAACGTGGAATATCCGAATCAGTAGATACAGTAATACGTCAACCCTGAATATCGATAAAACGGTATTTGTACGTGTCTAATCGTGCGTGAATAAACGTAGTCACGTAGCAGGTAGAAGTGAGAGAGGGGGTTTAAGAAGTTGAAGAGATGCTGACACGGCCCGCGACATCGAGAGTCCGGCAGACGGCCCCGCAGGGCCGTCTGTCAAATGGCACACTCTCTATGGTTCCATCGACTCAAAAGTAATAAAAAATTTGTAAGTCATTTTGTTCTAATTAGGCAATTACATTCATTTTCTAGTCTCTTTACGTGACCATCATTGCAGCTTGTTTGGCTCAATGCGGCCAAAATTGAGCTGATATATTGAGTTAGAATAGGATATTCGGTGTTCTTCGGAACATTAGTCAATTTGAAACTATACAGAGAAGATTAGCATGGCCCCTGCACTAAGGATGGTGAGTTCGAATCTGACCATCGTCAAAACTTTGGCCGCCAACTAACATTTCACAGACACATGCAGTAAGCATTTCCACACCTCCCGAACATCGACCAGGATACTAATTGCCTAATTAGAACAAGATGACTTACAAATTTTTTATTACTTTTGAGTCGATGGAACCATAGAGAGTGTGCCATTTCTTTTGCCGAACAAATCGAAAGTTGGTGGAAAGTCTCGAGAGATGAGAAAACCGACTTGTTTTGGCCAAGTCACGAGCATCATGGACCTTTTGAATGTTGCTAATAGCTACAGCCAAATTGACCATGGTAGTCTAACTGGTAGTCAATACATACAATAGATGGAGTCGCTCGAAAAACTCTTCCAAAAACAAGAGGCATTCTCTTTTAGCACTTCGTTTCTAGATCATCATATTTTTCTTGTCCATTCTCATAATCATTACTGCGACTCTCTAAATTTAAGTGGTTCGAGCATCGCTTTCGCTACCTATGTGATGTTGTTGCTAGGTTAACCGTGCCTATTCACCTTCGCTTCTATGAATGATGGCTACGTACAAAGGAGCCGCAGAAATTAAGGCTTCTTGGAAGACCTCCTGTATTGCAGCAACAATCATGCCAAGACTCGTCGATGTTAAGATCTCTTGATACAGTGTTTAGTCTAGTCAATCGAACAGAACTAACAAGGTATTAGAAGTTCTAACGTGACCTCCGAAATTGTGATCGCTGAAATGCCTTCAGCGAAAGTACAAGCACACCGGATATTAGATTAGAGCTCTCGCGCTCGGTAAGACTTCTTAAGTAGACGGCTTTATCTACTTGATTACAAGAGCGGGTATGGTTGCTACTGTTGTTAGTCTACGTGCCCACTTCTTTCAGGTCTTCCATGTATCGAATATGACCACAAACAGGCATGAACCAGTTATCAATCCTTGATTAGGAACAAGGAATCTTAACTGGCTGATCCTCTAACTATTTGAGCATTCTTCTCCGATTGATCAAAGCAATTCATCCAGCCCCGCAGCGACTCACGGTTCCTTTTCTCTCTTCTTGTAGCCCACAGGAGGAATTGAGCCATTGATGGCGACATTGATTATTTCGACAGCCTTTGCCTCACAGGTTTTGGCTAATTCCACACAGCGACGTCCGCAGTCCTATGATTCGGCACAATCAGGATTCCTCTTTGAGGTCAAGATCATCCCAAGACAATTAGAAGCAGGAATGACCACCTGTTGCAATGCAGAAACATATTCACATCGAAGGAATGTCCACTGAGAGCAAGTATTCTGAGCAGAGAGGGTGGCTCCTCAACGGACGCTTGAGGTGAAGAAATTACTTTGTGCATTGCGACAGTGAAGAAGAGTGAGGCACTTACATGGTCGGGATGAGTTTTGGCGCACTCGATGCATGCCTTTCCAGTAGGGCCTTTGAAGGGGCAGGGTTTGTGCATCCGTCCCAGGATTTTGCTGATGGCGGTGTCCACGATTTCGTCAGTCGGTATTGGCGTAAAGCTGAGGACATAGCAATTCTCGAGTCCTGCTAACTGTGTCTCAGGATGTGCACTTGATCTTGACAGAACTCTTCGTTTTCCTCGAAGCGAACAAAGTAGGACTGTCCAAGAGCTCGGGAAGTTTCTTGGAAGGAACGCCTGTGGACATGGAAGATCACATACTTGAGCATCTCCTCTCTTGTTGCTTCACGCGCATGGGCTTCCTCGGGGGTCTTGTCATCTTTCTTCCGCGACCAGTTAGGGTCGACAATCAGATTGCGCTCTAGTAGATGTGTTACAAGAAAGGGCTTTGGAATTCGGAGGCCCTTCTTTGTATATCTGATCTCTAGCTGAGCTTGGCTAGGGTACCATCTCGAGCCAGGAGCAATCTCATCGAGCATCATCAAACAGCGATTCACGTGTAGTAGAAGTCCTTCTCGGCACGGGTAAGCTGTGGTCCGGCAAGCACAATCTGAATGTTGGGTTTGCCAACGAACTTGCGGATGTTGGTAACCCATGCGTTGTGCAACCGATGCATAGCAAGAACCAGAGTAGGACCCGTTTCTATGCGCGGGCTGTAGGTGGCCCCTGTTGTCCATAAGTGTTCTCGCATCGAAGTATCTGCTGTGTCGGAAATTCTCAACGTCGATAGCCTTCTTGGAGTCCTCTATTAGCAGTAACATTATTCAGATCTCTGCTACGACTATGGCCGGCTTGCCGAGGCCCATGTCGTGGGCGACAAAGACAGCGGGCTCGCCAAAAAGAAGTCTCTGCAATACCTAATCAGTAGAAGAGAGCTGGTATGCTAGTATAAAGTTGTTCTTGTTCCAGCCGCGGAAGTAGACGCCCGAGTTTGGACTCTTATGGAGGGGATCACAACCAAAGAAAGCGCAGATCGAGGCCCAGAGCTGGGGGTCCCTGTGCTCGTAGTTGACGTTAGAAGTCATCGCCTCGTCGAAATAAACAGGCTGAGTTTGCTCAGCAGTACCAGATTCGTCGTCGATTAGCTCTACATCCACATTGGAAGTCTCTCTATCGTAACTGCTTGACAGCCAAGGGCAGAGCGACCATTTGAGACCACCCATCGGAATTGATGGTACGGGCTTAGGTGCAACTCTCTCTGGTCTCGAAGGTCTAGGGATCCACCACGTATACTTCGATAACGGTCCTTTTGCCCTGCGTAGTAGACTCAAGCTCATCCTGCAGCTTTTGCCCGTGCTCTATGGCTTCGTCGGTTATTCAGCGTTATTCTGATTCGTCTGTTCTCGTAGTAATGGCTGCTTTGTTGCTTGGCAGGAATGGAACTTCCTCGGGCTCCGAGTCATCGTCAAATGCTCGTTCGGACTGCTAACATCCCATCCATGATTTGGCTCTTTCAGAAAGCGCGGCATGATGTGGGCTAGCACAAGCTGGTTCTGGGCTCCTGAGACCAAAGGTTGGCGACACCTTAGCATGCAACGAATCGTCTTCCATCCAGGATGATACGATGAATCTAGAGTATTGAGCAATTTGATCGAACTTGCCAGCGGCATCGCTGAGAGCGACTCCAGCTGGCAGCTGATCGATCTGTGTAACGATCTCGCCTCCGAGCAGTGCGCAACAACGTGTCGGTCCAATGAAGGTAGTGCCGGGACCTAGCACTTGAGTGAACGTGTCTTGCAAGTCGATGATATAGGCATCAATGAGCGATAATTGAAGCGCTCCAGCGGAGAGCTCGAGGGACGACATCTCGTTTGTGCATTGATGCAGTGGTTTTGGTACAGCTTTCGGCGAGAGAGAGATGCGAAGCTTGAGGCTTCATCATGGCAGGCAGGAACGCTTCAATCGGCGAGTGGCGCCTAAAGCATTACTGTAGGAAAGAGCGAGAAGCAGTCGTGCGGAAGCTCGACTTCCATTCCCTCGACGCGACCAGACCGACTTTCTCGCGGTTGAAGACCATTCAATACACGACCACTTCAGGGCTAAGTCGACAATGCAATGATACTGCGACAGATTGGCAGTATTTGCTCGATTAATTACGTGTCTTGTGGTAGCTGAAAAGTTGTGAGTTGGAGTGTGGAAGAAGGCAACAGAGAAGGATGACGAATCTGAAGCTTGGCAGCCCACTCGACCTTGCAAAATCACAGTCTTCGGATATCTCTTGTCAAGCATTCTTAACACGAGTTTTTTATTTTCCTCGAGCGTCCTGGTTGAGTGAAGCTGTAAAAATCCAAGATTCCGAGATTCTCTCAAGTGTTGAAGTCGAATTTTGGAAAATCACACATCTCGAGCTTTGTCATCGGAGAGGCGTCCAAACACAAGAGTGACCATCTGTACCCACCCCTTGAGGGGTGACCATACAAGCATCCCTAGGTGGTCCTCTGATATCCACCCCCCGAGAGGTATCTCAAGCAACTTGTGTACTCCTACCCCCTTAGGGGTATCTCAAGCGTCCTAGTTGACGAGGCGGAGGATGACCACTTTGACCTACTCCATGAGGGGTGTTCGAGTAAGTATTCCTGAATGAGCCTGTAATTACACCCCTTGGGGGGTATCTCGAGAAATCACTGCGTGTCTACACCTTGGGGAGTATCTCGAGAAGAATCCGTGTGTTTTACACCCTAGGGGGTATCTTAATCGCGAGGTAAGCTTGGATTTCTTGTATTGCACCCTTCAGGGGGTAATTGATAGACCTTAGGGTTGACTTGAATGATATTGTTCGACCCTAGGGTTGAAACACTCGCAAAAGGTAGTATTATTCAACCCCAGGATGGAACGACTCGCAAAGGGCAATGTTATTCAACCCTAGGGTTGAGTAATTCTTTTCCTCTTCGGGGTCCGTCTAATACAAAAGCGTGCAGAGAAATACAGACGCATGGGTTAAACCATCAAAACTTAAACGGTCAATTTTTCGTTGCAAGAAAGACACCCGGATCGCTATAAGGTAACTCGAAGGAGAAGCCAAATTTCAGCACGACTGACATTGTGAAATTGCACGCGGCACACAGAAAAGTGTTCAAGAGATGCAAGAGATACCCAAACCGATAAACTTTTGATGGTTTGTGCAGAAGCGTAAGTCGGCACAAAGGAGAAGCCAGGTTTCGCTATATCTAGCATAAGAAGGTGTACAGAAACACAAAGGCAAGGGTTAACCCTCGAAACTTGAACGGTCAATTGGTTTTTGCAATAGAGAGACCCGAAATGCTCAAATGTGAACGGTCGGTACAGTCAACAGCATTTGGCGTGAGACGTGCTTTTCAAATGTCCAACAGTGTCTCACCGATAACACGTTCACCATGTTTCACTCACATATAGTTTTACCCGGGATCATGAAAACCTCTTGTTTGTCAAGCATAGCATGTTGCTGCTACGTAAAGGCCTTTCTCTTCCTCACCCCATCAACCAAATTACAGCACCGTAAAAATGCACTAACCTTTTGTGATCCAGTGTGTTGGCCAGTGAAAGCCCCTGGAGCAGCGAATCTCAATGGACCATTTGATCAAGCCCAAAAGCATCTTGCCTTGCGATGGTACTTTCTCTCGGGGTAACTGCCGATGAAACCTCTCTGCCCCTGATACCACTCGAGGGTCTTCAAATCTCAGCTCTAAGATATGCAGGCTCCGGCATAGGATACGAGCCGCTCTCGGCACAGCCTGTTATTGATCAGCTAAATATCCTGACATGCAATCATGAAAAGAACCCTACTTAATTTCCAGTCCTCCACGGTATTGTGTTCATGGTAATTGCAAGGCTTGTTACAGCAAGGGCAATCATCAAGCCAGTGACGTGGCTTCTTGATAAGCTCTTTCAACGTCTCGACAAATTCGACAGGCATATCAGTGTGGATTTGAATTGTCTCAGCCCGTTGGTGATATGAGGTTCTGTCAAGCAGGTATCTGGTAAGAGCCGAGTTCTCGGGCAACGAGCTGACTACTGCTGCTGTATTGGAGTCGTTGAGGTCGGGCGCAAAATTGACGTTGACGATTTGGGTCAAGATAGCTCGACGTAGGGCCAGGTTTTCGTTTTGGTCGGCTAGGATATACAACTGGCACAGGGCCCACGGGTCGTCATTGGGAACACATCCTGTGTAATGCCACTTGACGAAGATGTCGCAGCAAACAGGATCCATCTCTAGAATGACTGTGTTGTGTTGAGCTTCCAGAAACACGCCTTTCAAGGCAGCACGGTGATAGGGCGAGAAGAAGCAGAGAAGGTCAAGGTGTATCTGAGCCTTGAAAGGAGCACCTCTCGCATATAGGCTACTGTGAGGACCATATCTCTTGCTTCGCTGGCTAAACTTGCGGTCTTGGTCGTCATCTGCTGAAATAATGTCGATTGTGTCGCTGGTTCTGGCAACGATGGCGCTGTCTCTCATCAGCTCGGTGTGTGTGTGATGCTTCTTCAATCGCGTACCCGACTTCAATAGCAGACCATACACCTCTGACGAGTGGCGTTACTCCAACCGTAGCTTCAGCAATCCTGCGGTTGATATCATGGTTGATGTCAATGTTGAGGTTGCTGGTATCCTCCCTGGCAAGATGAATGGGCTTGTACTTGGTTTTGGCGCGTCTTTCCATGATGTTGGAGTTTATGAGAGAGAGTATTGACGGAGGTAGATGGAAGTGGTGAAGAAGATTCACGCATGAAGAAATCAGGGTCATGAACAAGTGAAGGTCTTGAAGTGGAGTAAGTCGGACTTTTTGCGCCAGCACTTATCGCTCTCTTTGGACAAGGCTGCATCTTGCAAAATCATCGTGCCTTTTGACACAACTATTCAGGGGTCGTCTCGAAGCAGGAGAGAAGACTTACTTCAGTGTATCGAGTTAGTCAAAGAATTTCATGAAAATTGTGTATCTGATCGTTCTTTCCGGCCCATTGCGTTCACCCCGACCGTCGACGAACCTTGATTGCTCCTTCCTTTTCCACGAATCGCAGCTTTGTATGAAACGCTCGTATGTCGCGCATGATTGAAGTCTTCATACACCCGTTTAAAGTAGACTGCATGAATTTTTGCAAAAATCAACTTTTGCTATATCGAAGACTTTGTCCGATGCAAAAGAGACAGTCATCTCATCACAACGCCCAAAGACTCATCAATAACCACAACAGTGCCAACCTAGCCACCCCCAGCACCATCCTTTAGGACACTTGCAACAATCCGGGTTCACCTTTGGAACTTCAGGAACCTTCTTCGGTTTCTCCTCTTTCGGCTTCTCCTTCACCGGTTCCTGCTTCGGCTTGGGCTGTGGCTTCGGCGCCACCGGTCTATCAACAATTTTCATTCCATTGCTATATCCAATATCAGCTGGTCCGCCAACCTCACTGATCATTTTGTTAAAACATTGATCTTGGCCAACTCCATTCCATGAGCTAAGCTTGGCGTCGATGAGGAAATCAATCCCCTGCTCTGCAAGTTTGATGCGTTGGCCTTCGGCACTGTTGCTGGTCATGAAGGTCCAGGATTTGATGGGGGTGCAGGTGGAGAGTTTACTGTGGAGAAGTGAGGAGAAGCCTGACGCGAGACCCCAGGCGCCACTGCCGGTAAGTGTCATTGTGCCATCGGCGCTGACATCCATGTGGCCGATCGGATTGCCGTTGGGTGGACTGATTAGAACAGGGGATGGAATACCAGAGGGACCAATAGACGGGTTAGGATTGTTGGAGACATAGGTTCTGTAAGAAACGGGAATGGACGTGGGATTGGATATGGGAATCCAGGTAGGAATGGACGTAGGAAAAGATGTTGGAGGAGCCGTCTCGGTCATAGTTTTGACGGGAGATGTGACGGGGTTTTTGGTATCAGGGTCCGGCTCGTTAATGCGGATTGGCCTTCTACCTTCACCAGGTCTCGGAGGTGCCTCCATGATTTCAATCATTGAATCGTAGAGCATCTGTTCCGGTCGAGGTTCAAAAGGAGATATCGAGTCCAACGGAGGCTGTTCTGGTATCTCTTCTTCCAAGATTTTGGGCAGTTCCTCTTCATCTTCCTCGGGAATGACGGGCAATCTCGGAGGAGGCTGCGGCTGTACCTCTTCCTCCTCGTCCTCCTCTGGGATATCTGGCCATCGCTCTCGGTCGGGGTTATATTGTATGTAATTATTTGCACGAATGACAGCACGTGTGCCCATAAGCTCATGGACATACCAATCAATCTCCAATAGGAAGTTGAAAGGTTGTTGTGTCTCATCCTCTTCCCAGATGGTAGGTAGCTGTGAGAGCTCATTGTAACGGTCTCTGACTCGAGCTCTCGCTTCCTCTCTCAATCGAAAACGGCGAGCTACTCTTTCTGTCTCAATCCTGATCTGCTCCATGAAGCCATCACGATCCCAAGTTGCGAGTTGCCATTCGACGTGTATCCTGTGTGCAATTCTTCTATAATCTCTGATGAGTCTCATGAATGATCTTTGGCCTCTAGCGATCGCCTGCAGAGCTCGTGTTGTTTCTTCGCTCAGAGGACCACGGTTACCGCGAGTGAATGCGGCCGGTATAGCGATGGCTAGTCTTTCCTGGCAATTATGGTCACATTCCCACGCATGCCATCGGTGACCGAACATCAAAGCAGTACAGTTGACGGTGGAGTTGTTGTAGAAAACGCCTTGTGTACCATCATCGACAGTGGTAGAGTTTACACAGCGGTCCGTCTCGTTATCTGGCTTGGTAGGGAATCTTCCCCAGTAAAGATTGGCGGCGTGTGCAAGCCTCTGCGCGACAACATAGTCGTCTGGACGGGTAGTATTGGCGTTGGTAGTGGCCGTGGCTTGGGGGCTGTCGACATGAACTGTAGTGACTCCACAATAAGAGGTGATGGTCGGAGTGTTGTTGACAACGACCGTGGTCACTCCACAAGAGGTATCTGCCGTAGAGACTGGATTTTCAGACACAACTTTCCAGCCTTCTGACTTCTCGACCGGTGATGTTTGTTGAAGCTTCATCCAGCTTACTGCTTGAGTTGTCGACACACTTGGAGATTGAGTGATAAACATGGTGGAGAAGGATGGCACGTTGTGCCAAATAGCTTTGACGGCAACAGCGGCACCGACTGGGCCAAGTATCTTCGCTAATCGCATTCTGGAGGGCAGTCAGGTCGTAAAACCCCTTCGATACCGGCTCGGAGCTCGTGTGCGTAAGCAGAGATTTGAAAGCATTGGACAGTCCAGTGACCTTATGTAGAGACCTCATCCTGCGGTGTTGTGGGCTGATGTTTCCTGTTCGGTCTTGCGTGTGGCAGCTCTATTGGTCAACAGATACCCTTCCCATGTGCTAAAATCTCTCAAGTATGTGTACTTGCTTTCTCCCCCTTGTGTCTTGGTTTCTATAAGTATCGAAATGCACAATGTTTTACGAAACCAGGGTCGTGTCAAGTGCGAGAGCGTGGTAAAGGGCTACATTGAGACCCAAAAAACGGCGGCTCAGCTCCATGCGAGGTCTGAGTGAACAGCAGTCAGAATGCAAGATGATCTTTGAAAACGGCGATTTGTCCAGTAAGACGCCACAACTTTCGGTGCTCTCTTTGGACAAACACTCCAACCCCGATTTCAGCTTGCATCTTGATAGGCGTAAATTTTGTAGTGCTGCAGAGCGGAAAGTGTGCTTCAGATCGAACGGATCTTTCCCACCTAAGATTGCGTACTGTGAAAATAGATCAAAAGCTCTATCTCTAGACAACTGCACACATCTGGAAAGCAGTGTTTCTGCAGATCTGATGCCTCCAATTGCGATCGAAGAATGTCGTGCGCTCGGCAAAAACGCGATTCAGAGCTTTTGCGCGCATCGATGCTCGTCTTCCAGTAATTCACGCACAAGTTGCCCCAACCATTGTTCAAGTGCCTTGCCAGCGTGCTTTTGAACTGCGTTTCTAAGAAGTCGACATGAGCGTTTTTGCAGTTCACCTTGTAATCAAATTGCATGTTTGAGACAATTTTGAGAACTCAGAAGAAAATATCTCACAGACAAAAGTTGGTAAGTGTTATGATGCTGTCCTTGACACTTTACCTTTGACGCACTATTCGCACCCCACACAAGGGTCCATGATGATTGACATGGCGTCCCGGAGAAGAGATAGCGATAACGGTAAAGACGGTGAGCGAACTCGAGAAGTATCGTCGTTGTCAGATAAGCTTGGCAAGAGCTGAGGTGAGGTCTAAGTTGAGTTTGCAGGTGATCAAATCGGAAGCCAGAATACGGAGTGCGGACGGAGGCGCATCTTCAGCCCCTGAGAAAATCGACTTGGCGTGGCTGATGTTCATGAATCAACACCAGTGTCGCATGTGTTGATAGTTGGCGCCACCAGATGTAGGATGTCTTGATGCCACGAGTGGGTGACAGACGAACCTGCGACACGAACAGACGCAGGAGACTGGTATAAGCTTATACATGTGGCCGATACCTTGAAGATGTTCCGGATATCGAGTGCAAGGAAAGACGGCTTGAACGGGAAGCTGCAGCGTGGAAAGGCGGTGAACGTTAGACTGCTCGAGCCAGCCTCGAGGGTTGAAACGTGTGATGGCCCGTGCTGCCTATTTAGAGAACGGAGTGGTCAAGGGAGACGATGTGGAAGGAGCAACTTGCAGCGATGAGGATTTTTTCCAGACATGCATAGCTTCACGAGAAGAGATTCCAAGGCGATGTGTAGAAGCTCAAGATGGAGCAGCAAGAAATTGGAAAAAGAGGAGATTGTCGTCATTGGTGTTCGGTTACGCAGTTTCAAAGCAGTAGCATGGCTTGAGAAACGCGTTCGTCCGATTGCAAAGCAGAATGATGCGGTAGACTGAATTATCTACATGGCGTAATTGAACGAACAGGAAGCTCAAGCAAAGATACAGAAGCTTGAAATAAGATGTGACATTCAATTGCGGTATACATTAAAGATTGTTTGCAGGAGTATGAGCCATATAAACGAAACTCTTGAAATAAAGTTGCATGGTCTTCTTGGGTGGAAGCGGCCGCTTGGCTGGGATTGAGGCTCGCTGGTCGTCGTCGTCCTCGCAAAGTCCCAAACACGTCCCGGCTGTGCTGCACTTGCGACTGCACTCCAGCAACAATCGCATGCGTGCGCACGTAAAGACAATCAATCGACTTTGGACGTCGTCTTACGGCAGG